>Ga0265295_1000689_pt1 | contig 65012 bp, 65 predicted proteins | sample Munlansysbiofilm_FD_192503 | JGI IMG/M metagenome (GOLD analysis project Ga0265295, IMG submission 192503) | Leachate microbial communities from a municipal landfill in Southern Ontario, Canada - Methane capture system biofilm | ecosystem: Engineered > Solid waste > Landfill > Unclassified ... | reverse complement strand
CTTTTAAAAGGCGCTGTAAACGTGATTGAATTTTTAATCAATATTGTTATTGGTGGCGTGCTGGGTGTATTTGGCGGTTTACTCGGCATCGGCGGTGGGCTTTTTGCCATTCCAACGCTCAGCCTGATGTACGGTATGGACCAGCAATTAGCGCAAGGTACTGCACTGGCGATGGTGGTACCCAATATTGTGCTGGGCATTTATAAATACAATCAGCGCAACCGTATCGAATGGCGCACCGCCGCGATTTTAGGCTTTTCTGCCTTTATTTTGTCGTGGTTCGGCGCATTAATTGCCATTGATTTAGACCACCGCGCTATGCGTAAAATATTTATCGGCTTTCTTATTTTTATTGCCATTTGGAATCTGCTGCAAATGCTGATCAAGCGCAATAGCAGCGGCGGCTTGCGCCAATTAGTCTGGCCTTACTTTGCTGGTTTAGGCAGTATTTCTGGTTTTATGGGTGGGCTGTTTGGTGTGGGTAGCGCAGTCGTTGCCACTCCAGTCCTGACGATGTTTTTCGGCGCCAGCCAAGTGGTTGCTCAAGGCTTATCATTGGCCATTGCGGTGCCCACCACCGCAGCTACCTTAGTCACTTACAGCATGCACGACCAAGTCAACTGGACCACCGGTATTGCCATGGCGATTGGTGGCGTGATGACCGTCAGTTACGGCGTACGCGCGGCCCACAGCTTGCCGCAGAGTGTGTTGAAAGTGATCTTTAGTGTCTTTGTACTCATCAGTGCTGCGTTACTGTACGGGCAGCTTTGACATCCTCCCCGCCCTAAAGAGGCTGTCGCGAAAGGGGTAATGCTGTAAAATGGATCACATTTCCATCTGAGAGCTTACCGTGTCGACAGCCTCTAGAAGTACGGAGTCTTTCGCGCAAGACTGATAAAATCATTCTTATTCGCGCCTCATTCTGTAGGCGCTATAAGCTGCGCACTCTTCCCTGCTCAAGCAATCAAAAAATCTCGCAAAATTAATAGCCACGGCATGCAAAGTGGCACGTCTTAACCTGAATCAAGTTTTTAACATCTAAATATATCCGCACTTGCAGAAAGTATTCACCGCTGCAAAGATAGCAATCAATTACTATCTTCTTTGGATGGATATATGCAACCTCCAAGTAAATACCTACCGGCAGATCAGCGCCGCGCCGTCACCGTTGAGGCGGTTATCGAGCTGGCGGCACAACAAAATCCCAGCGAGATCACTACTGCGGCTATCGCGAAACATATGAGCGTAACCCAAGGTTCGCTGTTTCGGCACTTTGCTAATAAAGAAGCCATTTTAGAGTCCGTGATCAACTGGGTCGCCAAACGCTTACTGACGCGCATTGATAAAGCCATGCAAGGCCAAACAACCGCACTGACTGCTTTACACGCCGCATTTATGACCCATATACAATTTATCAGCGACCACCCTGGCGTGCCGCGCATTCTCTTTAGTGAACTGCAGCGCAAAGAAAGCACTGCGGCGAAAAAGCTAGTCAGCACGTTACTTCATCAATACCGTCAGCGCATCCAACAGACACTGGAGCAAGGCAAACAAGACCACGAGTTCGATACCGAGCTTGATATTGAAGCTGCAGCACAACTGTTTATTGGCAGCATTCAAGGCTTAGTGGTGCAAAGTGTCTTGCTCGGTACTGGTTTTGCCATTCAACACGCGGCCCAAGACACCTTTGCTCTGTATACCCGCGCCATTGAGGTCCGTTAGTTATGCCAGAATTTTTGAAGCAAAAAAAACTGCTTGCGGTATTTGCCACCATGGCAATCCTGCTAGCAGCCTTTATCTGGGTACTGCTCAGCTCTGGCCCCCTATCTAAAATAAAAATAGTCGTGGGCGAGGTGCAAGAACAGCCTCTTAAACCGGCTTTATTTGGTATCGGCAGCGTGGAGGCACGTTACACCTACCGTATTGCCAGTAATAATGTCGGACGCGCCACGACGCTAAATGTCGATGTCGGCGCTGAGGTCGAAGCAGGAGACATTCTTGGCATTATTGACGTGGTCGATCTCGATGAAAAAATCAATGCGCAAGTCGCTTTGGTTGAGCGCAATAAAGCGCAACTGAATGAAGCACAAGCACGTTTAGATTACACAGGCAGACAGGCTGAGCGTTACAGAAAACTATTACCCTCACGCTCAGTCAGCGAAGAGCTTGATGCAGCTAAACAATATGATTGGACGCTAGCCCGCAGCCAAGTCCGCAGTGCCAGCAGTGAATTGGCTCGCGCTCAAGCTGAGCATCTGGCGCTACTTGCACTGCGTGAAGATCGCTATTTACGCGCACCTGTTGCTGGGCTGATTATTGCACGGCATATTGACCCAGGCGCCACGGTACTGGCCGGACAAACGGTGTTTGAACTGATCGATCCTCGGCAACTGTGGATCGATGTGCGTTTTGATCAAGCAGGCTCGATGCTGCTCGCAACACAGCAACCCACACAGATCATTTTACGCTCGCAAGAGTTGCAGCCGCATAGTGGTTATGTCGCACGCCTAGAATGGCTGGCCGATAGCGTTACTGAAGAGCGTCGAGCCAAAGTGATGTTTACCCAGCAGCCTAACCCTGCCCCCAGCATCGGTGAACTGGCCGAAGTCACAGTGCAACTCCCAGAGTTAGCCAGCACCCCTGTGATTACCAATGCCGCTATTATTCGTCAGGCAGGGATCTTAGGTGTGTGGCTGCTGGACGATCAGCAGCCGGTATTTCAACCCATTAAAGTTGGGCGCAGTGATTTAGCCGGCAATGTGCAAATACTATCGGGCCTTAGCGCGGGTCAGCAGGTGGTGCTCTATAGCAGCAAACCTTTAACCGCCAACAGCCGAGTCAAATCGGTTCAACAGTTGGTTGATACGCCATGATCAGCTTAGCCGGTCGCGATATTCTTCACGCTTGGGGTAAGTTTGTCTTTACCGGTGTGGGTTTAGGCTTGCTGATTGGCGTCACCCTAACTATGGCTGGCGTCTATCGCGGCATGGTCGATGATGCGCAAGTGCTGCTGGATAATAGCGCAGCGGATTTATGGGTGGTACAAAAAGACACCCTTGGCCCCTATGCCGAACCCTCTAACCTACCCGATGATACTTGGCGTGCAGTGGCGAATATGCCCGGTGTTGCCACGGCCTCAAATGTCACTTATTTAACCATGCAAGTGGCGCATGCTGGCGGTGATACGCGTGCTTTAGTGACTGGTATTGCTAATACTGGACCGGGCTCGGCCGGTTGGCCGCTCACCTTATTAGCCGGCCGACAGGTCAGCAAAAATCACTATGAAGCAGTGGCCGATATTGCCAGCGGCTTTAAACTGGGCGAGCGTATTCAAATCCGCCGTAATAGCTATCTTATTGTCGGTTTAACCCAGCGCATGGTGTCATCCAGTGGCGATCCGATGATTTTTATTCCGCTATTGGATGCGCAACAAGCACAGTTTCTTAAAAGCAATGACGCTATCGCACAAAACCGTCGACGCATCAGCCAGAACCCTATTTTTAATAACCCTCGCAACCCCGAAGTACTCGATGCCGTGCTGGGTCTACAAGAAAGTAACACTCAAGTGAATGCGGTATTAGTGCAGCTTAAAGCGCAGGCTCAACCAAAATTAGTCGCAGACGATATTCGCCGCTGGTTACGTTTACAAGTTTACGATCGTGAGCAAATGGAAGGCATTTTAGTCGGTAAACTGATCGCTACTTCAGCACGGCAGATTCTGATGTTCTTGGTTATTTTGGCGGTGGTTAGCGCAGCGATTGTGGCTTTTATTATTTACACCCTAACCATGGGTAAAATTCGTGAGATCGCGGTGCTTAAGCTGATTGGCACGCACAACAAAAGTATTATTTCGATGATTATCCAGCAGGCCTTAGCCTTGGGCATTATCGGTTTTATGGTGGGTAAAATTGCCGCCACGGTCTGGGCGCCATTCTTCCCTAAATACGTTTTATTGATCACCCAAGACACCATCACTGGATTGTTAGCGGTGCTGTGCATGTGCGTTATTGCCAGCTTTGTCGCCATTTACGCCGCGTTGCGCGTCGATCCTGCCGATGCAGTGGGAGGTTAAATCAATGCAAACCTATGGTATTAAAATTTCTAATTTAAGCAAGACTTTTGGCCGCGGCGATACCGCTGTGCGTGCGCTGAAAGAAGTGAATATGCAGGTTGCGCCAGGCGAAGTGGTTGGACTGATTGGCCCTTCAGGCTCAGGTAAAAGCACTCTGCTGAAATGCTTGGGCGCCATTATCGAACCCAGCGCTGGGCAAATGTACATCGGTGATCAACTGATTTATGACAATGCCTGGAAAATCTCCGATTTACGCGCCCTACGCCGCGATAAAATTGGTTTTGTTTTCCAATCGCCCTATTTAATTCCATTTTTAACTACGTTGGATAACGTTGCCCTGTTACCCATGCTCGCCGGTAAAAGCAATAAAGAAGCACGCCAGCGCGCGTTAGAATTACTGACTGTATTGCAAGTCGAGCATCGTGCTCACGCCCTACCTTCACGCCTATCCGGAGGTGAACAACAGCGTATTGCGATTGCTCGCGGTCTCATCAATCGCCCACCGGTGATCTTGGCCGACGAACCCACAGCCGCCTTGGATAGCGTACGTGCGCTCACGGTGATTCGCACCCTCAATGATATTGCTCGCGATTATAATACCGCGGTGATTGTGGTGACTCACGATGATAAAATCATTCCGACCTTTAAGCGTTTGTACCATATTCGTGATGGCATCACCTACGAGGAACAAGGGCAAGGGCGCGAGATTCCATAAGGGTTATTGCTCAGTAGAACCTGTCTCAGCGCTCGACTGCCAGCACACTGCAGACGGGCTCGCCTACTTATCAGTGCGGCTTATGCGTATAATGCGCGCTCGCAACACCTAAACTTAGGTGCCCATGGTTCCCTCACCCCATTCAAAAAGGTGTCTTATGCTTGCTCTAACCGGCTCACGGCAACGTGTCGCCGTGGTAACGCTGATTGCGTTCCACATCTTTATTGTCATTGCCAGTAACTATCTGGTGCAATTCCCCATGCAGCTGTTTGGCTGGCAAACCACCTGGGGAGCGTTTAGCTTTCCATTTATTTTCCTAGCCACTGACCTTACCGTACGCTTACTCGGCAAGCAGCCCGCACGGCGCGTGATCGCTTATGTGATGCTGCCCGCTTTGTTGGTGTCCTATGCGGTATCGGTTGTATTTCAAGAAGGAACGTTTCGCGGAGCGGAGTCTTTACTGGTGCTCAATACCTTTGTCCTGCGTATTTCCTTAGCCAGCTTTGCGGCTTACGCTATCGGACAACTGGCAGACATCCAGGTCTTTGATCGTTTGCGCCAGCTCAAACAATGGTGGGTCGCACCCACAGCATCAACGGTACTGGGTAATTTACTGGATACTTTTGTGTTCTTTGCGATCGCCTTTTGGTACAGCAGCAACGCCTTTATGGCCGAGCATTGGGTTGAGATCGCCATAGTCGACTATGTGATCAAAATACTGATCAGCTTGCTGTTGTTTATTCCGCTGTATGGCTTGCTGCTCAATGTACTGCTGCGCTGCTTGGGCGCTCCCAAAACAGTTGAACCTGCAGCGCACTAATTCTCTTTTAGAAGTGGCTGATTGCTGTCATATTTTAGCGCTGTATCGCTTGATCGACCGCTGTCGCAGGTATGACCTACTCCTACAAAAGCAGGGCGGTCTGCAGACAAATATAATGCGAAAGTAAATTAGCAAACCATACAGATGCTCAACTGCGAGTGGCACTGTTGCCGTGACCAGCGTAGCCATGGATGGCGCAGCGCCCGAATTGAGCACAGGATGTGCTCGTTGAGGGAAGAACGGCAACGGTGCCGCTTGCACACACTGTATCTAGCAATAATAAATCATTAAAAATCACTATCGCAGGTATAACTTACGCAAGCAGAAGCGCTTTGCAGCGCTTAACGGCTATATTAGCTATTGTAATCATCGCCAAAGATCGCATCTAAATCAGGCTCGCCTGGAATAGCATGCTCATCAGATGCCCAAGCACCGAGATCAATCAGCTTACAACGCTCACTGCAAAATGGACGAAACGGGCTTTGCTCGCCCCACTGCACTGGCTTTTCACATGTCGGACAAGCAACTGTCTTTACTGAAGTCATGCTTGACCTCCTTTTAAAGTTAAATAATAGTCATGCAAACGCGCTACTTCGCGCTGTAAAGCCGCTTTATCTGCAGCATTGCACAGCACATCATCAGCATACTTTAAACGTTCATCACGCTCTAATTGCGCCTGCATAATGGCGCGCAACTGCGTTTCAGATACTTGATCACGCTGTAAAGCTCGCGCCATTTGCACCTCGCTGGGCACATCTACCACCAGCACACGCTGTACCGTTTTATACTGGTCTGACTCGATCAGCAGTGGCGATACCAAAATAGCGTAAGGTGATTGTGCAGCGTCTAAAAACTGTTTGATTTCTCTACGAATCAAAGGGTGCAGCAAGCCTTCCAACCACTTGCGTTGTTCAGGCTCAGCAAAGATATGCTCACGCAAAGCGGCACGATTCAGCTGACCATCGTCCAGCAATACCGACTCACCAAAGCGCTCAACAATTTTCGCTAAAGCAGGACGACCGGGCTCAACCACCCAACGTGCAGCATGATCGGCATCAATGGTTTCAATGCCCAATTCAGCAAAGGCATCCGCAGCGGCACTTTTACCACTGCCAATGCCACCGGTCAGCCCTAAAATCCAAGGTTGATTCAAAAGATTAATCCTTTATGGCCTGCAATAGATATCAATACTAAGCGTAGCGTCGTTATCACACAGGCTGACAAACCACACCCGCTCTCAAGCATTAACAGCATGCTTCAAGCGCGGGCTGTGCCATTTATTTTGGAAAAAATAAACGCTTTAGCTCAGCACCTGGATCATTGGCGCGCATAAATGCCTCGCCCACCAAAAATGCATGCACATTGTTAATTTCCATCAACTCAACATCAGTACGCTGCAAAATACCGCTCTCGGTAATCACCAAACGCTCTTCTGGAATACGCGGTAATAACTCAAGGGTGGTTTCCAGCGATACTTCAAAATCGTGCAGGTTACGGTTATTAATACCCACCAATGGCGTATCTAAGTGCATCAATACGCGATCCAGCTCTTCGCCATTATGCACTTCGGCCAATACATCTAAGCCTACATCCTTAGCGGCGGCGGCCAGTTCCAGCATTTGCCCATCGTCTAAACAAGCAGCAATCAACAGCACACAGTCCGCGCCCAAGGCACGCGCTTCGATAATTTGGTAAGGATCAACCATAAAATCTTTACGAATCACCGGCAAGGTACAGGCATTACGCGCTTCTTGTAAGTAACGGTCCGCACCTTGGAAAAAATCGATATCAGTCAACACAGACAAGCAGGTCGCGCCGCCTTGTGCATAACTTTTTGCCAACCATTCAGGCACAAAATCTTCACGCAATACGCCTTTACTGGGTGAGGCTTTTTTAATTTCTGCAATCACCGCCGGTAGCTTTTTCTGCACTTGCTGTTGCAATGCATTGGCAAAGCCACGTGGCGCAGAGGCTTGAGCCGCCTGTGCATACAGCTCAGTCAAGCTGACCACTTGCTGACGCAACGCCACTTCTTCGTGCTTACGCGCGACAATCTTTTCTAAAACCGTTGGAATGCTCATGCGCTAGTCGCCTCTTGCTTAAACACTGAAGTAAAGGATACAAGTTCTGATAATTTCTCTAGGGCAAGACCGGTATAAATCGTGTCATGCGCACGTGCTACACCTTCTTTTAAAGTGCTGGCAACACCTGCCACATAGAGAGCGGCACCGGCATTCAGCGCAATCATTTCAGCGGCTTTATGAGCATAAGGCAATTCACGTTTGCCTAAAGCATCATAAATCAGTGCATAAGACTCAGCCGCACTGTCTACTTCTAAACCAATTAAAGATTGGCTATTGATACCGAAATCTTCTGGTTGAATACGATACTCAGTGATTTCGCCATCTTTGAGTTCGGCCACATAAGTCGCTGCACCCAGACTGATTTCATCCATACCGTCTTGCGCATGCACCACTAAAACATGCTTGCTGCCTAGACGCAGCAGCACTTCAGCTAACGGACGGCATAACTGCTTACTAAAGACGCCAATCACTTGGTTTTTCACTTGTGCCGGATTACTCATCGGCCCAAGGATATTAAATAAAGTACGTAAACCCAATTCACGCCGTGGACCACTGGCATGACGCATTGCGCCATGGTGCGCGGGGGCATACATAAAGCCCACGCCCACAGTCTCAACACAACGCGCAACTTGCTCAGGGCTTAAGTCTAAATACACGCCAGCGGCTTCCAGCAAATCAGCACTACCACTTTTGCCAGAGACGGCACGGTTACCATGCTTGGCCACTTGGCCGCCTGCTGCGGAAACAACAAAAGCTGCAGCCGTCGAGACATTAAAAATATTCATGCCATCGCCGCCGGTACCGCAAGTATCGACCAAATGCTCACCAGAAATTTCTACGGGTTCGGCCAGCTCGCGTAGCACCTGTACCGCACCGACAATTTCATCAATGCTTTCACTTTTCATGCGCAGGGCTACTAAAAAGCCGCCCACCTGCGCATCAGTGCACTGCCCGGTCATAATTTGGCGCATCACCGATTGCATCTCGGCGGTGCTGAGATCCAACTGACTGACTGCTCGACTCAGCGCTTGTTTAATATCCATTAACGCTGTCCTCCTATTTGTTTTAAAAAGTTTGCTAACAAGGCATGACCTTGCTCAGTCAAAATGGATTCAGGGTGAAACTGCACCCCTTCAATATTTAAAGTGCTGTGCTGGAGACCCATAATGGCGTCCAACTCGCCCTCTTCAGTTTGCGTCCAAGCCGTGACTGCCAACTCTGCCGGTAAGCTCTCTGGCGCAACCACTAAAGAGTGATAACGCGTGGCGGTGAGCGGATTATTCAGCCCCGTAAACACACCTTGATTATGGTGATAGACCGGACTGGTTTTGCCGTGCATCGGCTGCGCCGCACGCACCACTTCGCCGCCAAAGGCCTGACCAATACTTTGATGGCCTAAGCACACGCCTAAAATCGGTACTAAACCGGCAAACGCCTGAATCGCTGCTAAGGACACACCCGCCTCATTGGGCGTGCAGGGCCCGGGTGAAATAACCACATGTTCAGGCTGCATGGCTAATAATTCAGGCACAGTGTATTCATCATTACGCACCACCTTAACTTCGGCGCCTAGCTCAGCAAAATATTGCACTAGGTTCCAAGTAAAGGAGTCGTAATTATCGATCATCAGCAGCATAGGGGGTGATCCTTAGGCGATTAAGGGATTGCGTTGGCTTAAATTACAATAGCTCTTTGCGTAACTGCGCAGGGCTTTTAGGTGACAACAAGCCTGGAGCAATATCAAATACAGTTTTCGCACCAATATCGTTGACACGTGCCAAGCGGTACACAGCTCGTGCATAAGCAACCAAGACACTGGAAGTGAACTCAGGGTTACTGCCCAACGCCAAAGAATACTCAATGGTTTGTGTGCTATCTCCGCCCGTTTTGCCGCTGCGAATCACAAAGCCACCGTGCGGCATGCTGCTGTGATCTTGCGCAAAGGTCGCTTGATCAATAAAGTTAACCGTGGTGTCGAAGTCAGCAAAGTAGTCCGGCATCGTCACGATATTATTACGCACTACATCGGCATCAGCACCGTCTGCAAGCACCACATAACACTCACGTTTATGCTTTTCACGTGTGCTCAGTTCAGGTTGTTCACCGCTGCGTACACGGGCAATCGCCTCTTCAGACGGCAAGGTATATTGCACAGCAGATTGCACACCCGGCACCCGACGTACGGCATCGGAATGACCTTGGCTTAAGCCTTTACCCCAAAAGGTATAGGTCTCGCCTTCTGGCAAAATGGCTTCGCCGAATAAACGATTGAGTGAAAACAAGCCTGGATCCCAACCCACAGATAGCATCGCCACACGGCCTGCATCACGTGCAGACTGATCCAGCGCAGCGTAGTACTCAGGCACTTTAGCGTGAGTATCAAAGCTGTCAACAGTATTAAAAAACTGCGCTAAGTACGGGCCCTGTTCTGGCAAGTCAGTTTTAGAACCGCCGCACAGAATCATCACATCCACTTCGTCTTGGTATTGCTCAATCGTATCCATGGCATACACAGGTACGCTGCTATCGAGCAAGGTCACGCTCGCCGGATCACGACGACTGAACACACCGACCAGACGCATATCTGGATTTTGTGTCAGCGCTGATTCAACGCCACGTCCTAAATTGCCATAACCGGCAATCGCTACTCTGATTCGATTCGACATTTGCACCTATCCTTAACAATTAAAACTTGAATACATCTTAAAATATCAACTGTTTGGCTTACTTTTTTCAGCCAGCGCCACGGCTTTAAACATCGCGCGACGCTTATTCAGGGTTTCTTCCCACTCCAGCTCAGGCTGTGAGTCCGTCACAATCCCAGCACCGGCTTGCACATGCAGCTGGCCGTTTTTAATCACTGCGGTACGGATGGCAATCGCGGTATCCATATTGCCATTCCACGCCCAGTAACCGACCGCACCGCCATAGACGCCGCGTTTGACCGGTTCCAGCTGATCAATAATTTCCATCGCGCGCACTTTCGGTGCGCCGGACAAAGTGCCTGCCGGTAAGGTTGCACGTAAAGCATCCATGGAATTGAGATCTTTACGCAATTGTCCGGTGACGTTGGAAACGATATGCATCACGTTAGAATAACGCTCAATAATCATCTTCTCAGTGACTTTTACACTGCCGACATCAGCGACTCGACCGACATCATTACGACCCAGATCAATCAGCATTAAGTGCTCAGACAGCTCTTTTTTATCGGCTAACAATTCTTGCTCAAGCGCTTTATCGTGCTCTTCAGTCTCGCCGCGTGGACGTGTACCGGCAATGGGTCGCACTGTGACTAAACCATCTTCAACCCGCACCAATACTTCTGGCGAACTGCCCACGACGTGGAATTCGGCAAAGTTAAAGAAGTACATATAAGGCGTGGGGTTAAAGCAGCGTAGCGCACGGTAGAGATCAATCGGAGCCGCAGTAAAAGGTACTGACATACGCTGCGAAATCACCACCTGCATGCAGTCACCGGCAGCGATATAGTCTTTAATCTGTAAGACCGCTTTTTGAAAATCTTCACGGCTAAAGCTTGAAGTGAAATCAGGCTCAATATTATCGATCGCATTCAGATCAATGCCCAAGCGCGGGGTCAGCGGCTTACGTAGTTGCGCAGATAGCAACTCCAGCTCAACCAAGCCTTGCTCGTAGGCATCCGGCTTACTGGGGTCAGCTAAAACAATCAGATGTGACTTGCCGGATAAGTTATCAAAAACAACAACGGCATCGGATACCAGCAACAAAATATCCGGCGTACCCAATGGATCAGGATTTGGACATTCAGCTAAACGCTGCTCAACATAACGCATGCTGTCGTAGCCAAAATAACCCACTAAACCGCCATTAAAACGCGGTAAACCAGGCAAAGTCGGTACTTGGTAGCGATTTTTAAATTGCTCAACAAACTCAAGCGGATCATCAACTTCAAGATCTTCAACCACGCGCTCATCGGTAATCACGCGTACGCGTTGACCGTCAACGCGCAAACGAGTACGGCTGGGCAAACCAATAATCGAAAAACGCCCCCACTTCTCACCACCATGGACAGATTCCAAGAGGTAGGAGTAAGGCGCATCGGCAAGTTTTAAGTAAATGGACAGCGGCGTATCAAAGTCAGCCAGCGTTTCGCGAGCCAAAGGAATACGGTTATAGCCTTCAGCGGCTAAGCGCAAAAATTCTTCGTGGGTCATATCAGCCTCGTGGCAAGAGGAAAAAAGGGGAAACACAAACAACAATACTCGACTGGCGAGCAATAAAATTTAGACGCGCCAACGCCAACGGCCGGATGCCGCGGGTAACGTGCCTATCAATAGTTTGTGATCAACAACCACGAGCGGATCCCTTGGGATGGTTTGAAATATTCGTTAACACTAGCGCAGGCCATCATAACGCGCAACCAGTAGATGCGAGTTTCGACTATTTTACCTCACAACATGGCCTGCTGTTACCAACGTTGAGCTGAATCTCTAGGCAGATCCAGCCAGCACGTTAAAAAACCGTACCAAAGAGGTACTCACAATAAAGCCTAAGCTCGATTATTGCGCGGGCACGACCTCTGCAGTGGCGATTAAGTACTCACGCACCTCGGCGGAGTTACCACGAAACTCAGGCGTATCGTGGAAATGCACTAACTGATACTCATACATCGGATCGTAATACTCACTTAACATCCGTTGAATCCATGCACGATGCAAGCTGTTATCACCTTGCTGATGCTCTACCAATGCTTGCTGTAGCACCGCATCAATCTCCTGATACAAAGCACCCCCTAAACGCTTTTTCGTTCGCAGCAATGAATCAGTCAGATCATGGCTAAAAGCTACAAAACCCTCTTCCTCACCCAGAGTTTCTTGCCATTCGTGTAATTTATACAAAATATAATTACGAAAGCTATGCTCCACGCGCTGCTCTAAACTGGCGGTGACAATCACAATGGGTGCGATCGCCATGCGCTCACGCAACTGCAACGGCAAAACACAGCGACCAATCAGTTTGCTTTCATCTTCGAGCAAAATACGCTGGTTAGGACGGGCGTGATGCTGACGTAAAAAATCAATCGCCAATTGGTTTTCAAAATCAATAGGCGATGGCTGCCCAGCAGGACGTCGACCAAAAGAACTGCCGCGGTGATGCGCCAGTTCTTCTAGATCAATACTGTTGTCGAGACTATTGAGTAGATCAGTTTTTGCACAACCGGTATGCCCAGCAATAATACAAAACTGACTGTCATTAATAATCTGCTCTTGGCTATCGATTAAAAAACGGCGCATGGCTTTGTAGCCACCGGTGATACGCGGATAATCACAGCCGGCTTCTTTCATCCATTGCTGCACAATCTGACTGCGTAAACCACCACGAAAACAATACAAGTAGCCATCTGGATTATCACGAGCAAAGGCCAGCCATTGCTCCAATCGTTGCTGTTTAATCTCACCCTGCACCAATTGATGTCCGAGCTTGATAGCCGCTTCCTGCCCTTTTTGCTTATAGCAGGTGCCAACTTGAGTGCGCTCGTCATCGTTCATCAATGGCCGGCTGACTGTGTGTGGAAAGGCACCCTTCTCAAATTCCAGCGGCGCACGGGTATCCATCATCGGCGTATCCGCTAAAAACAGACGGGTAAAATCTTCAGTATCGGCCCGACTCATGGCTGAACTTCAATGCGGTAATCATCACGCGCGGCAATTAATTGACCAATCGATTGTGCATAAACACCCGCCGCCGTCAGCACTTTTTCCAGTTCTGCTGCATGCTCGGGTTGCACGGCAATTAACAAACCGCCACTGGTTTGTGGATCACAGAACAGCGCACGTTGCTCATCGGTTAACGGCGCAAGTTTATCCCCGTAGGAATCAAAGTTACGTAGGGTGCCGCCCGGCAAACAGCCTTGGGCTATATAGTCACGCACCGGCGGCAACAGTGGAATATGTTGCTCAGACAATACGGCATTCACGCCACTGCCTTCGCACACTTCCAGTAAGTGGCCCATTAAACCAAAACCTGTGACATCAGTAATAGCTTCCACACCCGGCAGGTGTGCCACTTCAGCGCCGATTTTATTCATCTGGCACATCACATCGCGCGCTAAAAACTCGTGCTCAGGACGTAATTTTTTCTGCTTTTGCGCGGTGGTTAAAATACCGACGCCAAGCGGCTTGGTCAGATACAGCTGGCAACCCGCGGTGGCGGTGTTGTTTTGTTTTAACTGATCTTTACTGACGATGCCGGTCACGGCTAAACCAAAGATGGGCTCAGGTGAATCAATACTGTGACCACCAGCCAGCATAATACCCGCATCGGCACAGGCCTGACGGCCACCATCAATCACACGTTGCGCGACTTCCGGCGGCAGTATGTCCACCGGCCAGCCGAGAATGGCAATCGCCATAATGGGTTTGCCACCCATGGCATAAATATCACTGATGGCATTGGTAGCAGCGATGCGGCCAAAATCAAACGGGTCATCAGCAATGGGCATAAAGAAATCTGTGGTGCTGAGAATCACCTGACCATTGCCAATGTCATAGGCGGCAGCATCGTCTTTGCTGCTATTACCCACTAATAAGTTGGCATCGGTCGGAAAGGTCAGGCTAGAGGCCAGAATACGATCAAGTACTTTAGGAGATATTTTGCAGCCGCAGCCAGCACCATGGCTGTACTCGGTTAATTTGATTGCGGGTGTAGTTGTCTGATTGCTCGTCTGATTGCTTATCGGGTTGTTCACTAGCGGCTGGCCCCTAAATTGATAAATTTCTCATTTTGAGGTGTCCATGATACAACCCGCACGGCGGCAGTGATAGGAGCAGGCGCCTGTGGCATTATGTTGCAGCGCTATTATTTTTTAGTAGCAACACTGAGAGGGCACGAATCAGTCGCCCATATAGCAGCTGTTATGACCGTGCAGCATTAAACTGGAGTCATTTTTACTCAGAGACAGCTGCAGTCAACATATCAAGCTGATGCCACGCATTACATACTTGCATCAGCAAGCGTGCTTTATACAGCTGGTAAGCTCAGGCTTATAGAAACAACTCACGCAAATCATTCACCACTAACTCTGGATGATATGCACTGATTGGCTCGCCATAGTTATAACCGTAAGTCACGGCCACACAGGCAACCTTGGCCGCATGTGCTGCTTGCACATCATTGCGTGAATCGCCAACAAACAGGCACTGTTCAGCAGCAACACCGGCTTGCTGCATCACCCAGAGCAAACCCGTTGGATCTGGCTTTTTCTGGGCAAAAGTATCGCCGCCGACAATCCAATCAAAAAACTCAGCCATCCCGGTATCAGCCAATAACCGTGGTAAAAACTTCTCCGGTTTATTGGTGACCAAGGCGATTTTAATATTGAGCATTTTTAAGGACTGCAAGGTTTCTAATGCGCCGGGATACATTGTGGTTAAACTTTCACCAGTGCCATAGACCTGCATAAAAATCGCTAAGGCTTCAGCTTCTTGCTCAGCAGTAATGCCTTGATGGTCAACGTTATCGGCCAATGCGCGACGCACCAAAACAGGTGCACCATTGCCGACCCAATTACGTATTTTATCCATACCAGCAGGCTTGCGACCGAGCTGCACCAGCATATGATCAGTGGCGATGGCTAGGTCTGGAATTGAATCAATTAAGGTGCCATCCAAATCAAACATTACCAATTGAGGCAACTGCCCACCGAGTACACTGATCAAGGTTTTCACTGCTTTACACCTGCTAATTCTGTACGCATCGCCGCAATCACTTGCGCGTAATCAGGCGCATTAAAAATAGCTGAACCGGCTACAAAAGTATCTGCGCCAGCCTCGGCAATCTGTTTAATATTTTTTACATTGACGCCGCCATCCACTTGTAGACGAATCGGCAAACCACTGGCATCAATGATTTCACGCGCTTCACGTAATTTATCCAAAGTACCTGGAATAAATGACTGTCCGCCAAAGCCTGGGTTCACGCTCATCAATAAAACCATATCGACTTTATCTAAAACGTACTTCAACACGTCTAAAGGTGTCGCAGGGTTAAACACTAAGCCAGCTTTACAGCCGCCTTGTTTAATCAGCTGTAAAGAGCGATCCACATGCTCAGACGCTTCTGGGTGAAAAGTAATATAGCTGGCACCGGCTTCAATAAAATCACCAATCATGCGATCCACGGGCTTGACCATCAGGTGCACATCAATCGGTGCGGTAATACCGTACTTGCGTAACGCAGCACACACCATTGGGCCAATCGTCAGATTCGGCACATAATGGTTATCCATCACATCAAAGTGGATGGTATCCGCACCCGCGGCCAGCACACGATCAACTTCTTCGCCCAAACGAGCAAAGTCTGCGGATAAAATAGATGGGGCAATTACAAAAGGCTGCATAGCGTCCTCGCGGTAAAATAGATCCAATTATGGCTGTGCTAAACAGCCTAAAAAATGACTATAGGGAGTCGTAAGTCACTAACTCAACTGTCTTCGCATCAATGGCATAGGCCGAGTCTGCGAGTTCATTGCTGATCACTTCCACTCGCAACGTCCCCTCCACCCATAAAGGCGCATAGATATCCTCTAACGCGATACCTTGCGGATAACGTACAAGAATAATTTGATTGGGGGGCGGCGGCGGCACATGGATGCAAGCGCCGGGGTATGGCACTAAGAAGAACTCAACAAAGTCGCCTTTGTCATTGGTTTCTAAAGGAACAGGGTAGCCCCCTAATAAAATCTTGCGACCATCCAATGCCGGCACTGTTTGTGCTGAATACATCACGTCAGGCAAGTCTTTATCAGTGGAGCGCATGCCACCGCCTTCAGCCGTATAAAAACCACTTTCAGCTTCAGGGGTGTCGTGGTTCATTTCAGGCATTTCAAGCAGCGCTTTACGATCTGACTCAGGCAACAAATCCAGCCAGTCAGATTCTTCCAGAGCTGCGTGTGCCGTACCTGCCAGCAATAACATACATAATAAAATATAGCGCATAGTGTTCAATTAACGCTTATGCAGAGCTTCAACGATAAATAGCAGGACAATCGCACCCACTACAGCACCGATAAAACCAGCAGGCTGACCTGCAGCATAAAGACCTAACGCTTGGCCGCCATAGGTCGCAACAACAGAACCGGCCACACCTAGAATCATCGTCATAATCAGGCCTAAACCGCTACGGCCTGGCTTTAATAAGCGCGCAACAAGACCTGCTAATAGACCAATAAATAATGTACCTAAGATTCCCATATAGCGTTCCTCTGCATGTTTATTATGATGTTATTGCTAGACAGCTTTGTCGCGCTGCAGTTCAGTACAGACTACACCTTTATCAATGCTTCAAGCTCAGCAATTTGTTGCTGTAAACGTTGTGGATTCTGGCTGCGCAAGGTGGCATGCCCAACTTTACGACCTGGTTTAGGCGCTTTGGAGTAGTCATGCAAATGGCAGTCCGCAATGGCTAAGACCTTAGCGGCTTCTGGTACGCTACCAATACAGTTGAGCATGGCACTGTGGCCTACGCTGGCAGTAGAACCCAATGGCAAACCGGCAACGGCGCGTAAGTGGTTTTCAAACTGGCTGCACTCAGAACCTTCAATAGTCCAGTGACCTGAGTTATGCACGCGTGGCGCAATCTCATTGGCTTTTAAACCGCCATCCACTTCAAAAAACTCAAAGGCCAAGACGCCGACATAGTCCAACTCTTTCAGCACGCGACCGGCATAATCTTGCGCCAGCGCCTGCAACGGGTGCTCATCACTGGCAACAGAGATATGCAAAATACCGTCGTTATGTACGTTATGCACTAATGGGTAGCAGCGCACTTCGCCATCACGACCACGTACCGTCACCAGCGAGACTTCACCGGTAAAGGCAACAAAACCTTCTAAAATGCAGGGTACATTGCCCAAATAAGCAAAAGCATCCACGACATCCGCAGGTTCACGTAAGACCTTCTGGCCTTTACCGTCGTAACCTAAGGTGCGGGTTTTCAGCACGGCGGGTAAACCAATCTGCGCAACCGCTTTTTCTAGGTCAGCTTGCGACAATACATCAGCAAATTCAGTGGTTGGAATACCCACATCCTGAAACATGGATTTTTCAAACCAACGGTCGCGAGCAATGCGCAAGGCATTGGCGCTTGGATAGACGGGGACAAACTGTTCCAGATAAGCAACGGTTTCCGCCGGGACGCTTTCAAACTCAAAGGTCACCAAGTCAACGGATTTCGCCAGTTGTTGCAGATGCTCTGGCGAGCTGTAATCTGCGTGCAGATGTTCACCTAATGCAGCAGCACAGGCATCCACTGCTGGGTCAAGAAAGGTAAATTGCATTCCTAAGGGGGTACCAGCCAACGCCAACATGCGCCCTAACTGTCCGCCACCAATAACGCCAACTTTCATGAATTAAGCCTCTCGTGGATCTGGATTATCTAATACGGTTTGTGTTTGTTTTTCACGGTAGGCATTCAGCGCCACATGAAACTCTGGGTGTTGATGGCCAATAATACTGGCAGCTAATAAAGCGGCGTTAATCGCACCCGCTTTACCAATGGACAAAGTCGCGACCGGCACGCCAGCAGGCATTTGCACAATGGATAATAATGAGTCAACACCGGACAACATCGATGACTGTACAGGGACACCTAAAACAGGCAAGTGGGTTTTTGCCGCACACATACCTGGCAAATGCGCTGCACCGCCGGCACCGGCGATAATCACTTGGATGCCACGCTGATGTGCTTGCTCGGCGTAACTGAACAGCAAATCTGGTGTGCGGTGCGCAGAAACTACCTGCACCTCATAAGGAATGCCGAGGGTTTCCAGCATATCTATGCTATGGCTCATTGTGCTCCAATCGGACTTGGAACCCATAATCACGCCTACCAGTGGACTCATCAGTGTTGCCTCTTCAAGTTTGGGCGCCTATTAGCGCTGCAAAAATAACAAACCACGCAACGCGGCGTGGCTTGGTAGATGAAACGGTCAAGAATTATAAGTGGCTAATTATAGCGCATGTACTGCCCATTACTAAAATGCTTGCGCGAAAACTCATCATTCATCGGTATTCAGTTAATGACCACCCTGCACAGTTAAACCAATACCCAACTCAACCGCCAGCGCCCATGGCAGCAAAACGGTATCCAGCAAGACACTAAAGGGCAGGTCTAACGCGGCATATTTAGGTGCCTGCGCACCAAAGCGCTCAACTGGATAACAGCCACCTTGCAAGCTGTACCAATCTAAACGGGTACCAGAATAAATCACTGGAGCGCCCGCTTGCGCCGCATCTAAAGTACGCACGCTAGCGCAACCACCGCTGAGCGTGATACCGATCAGCAGTGCAATAATGAGTGTTTTACTCATCCCAGCCGGCTTGATGATGCTCACCCCAACGCGGCAACATATCTTGTGGCACTTGCAGGATATTCAAAATACGCGCCACGACAAAATCAACTAAATCATCGACACTTTGTGGCTGGTGATAGAAACCGGGTGAAGCAGGCAAAATCACTGCTCCCATATTGGAGAGTTTAAGCATATTTTCCAAATGAATACTGGAGTATGGCGCTTCACGCGGCACAATAATCAATTGGCGACGCTCTTTAAGCACCACATCTGCGGCACGTTCAATGAGGTTATTGCAGGCGCCCATCGCAATGGCTGACAACGTACCTGTGGAACAGGGCACCACCACCATCGCATTGGGTGCACCGGAGCCCGAAGCGACCGATGACATCCAATCTTCTTTGCCATACACCCGTATTTGCCCTGCAGAGGCACCGGTGTATTCAGTTAAAAACTGCTGCATGGCTTGCGGCTTAGGCGGCAGTATCACATCCGTTTCTGTCGCCAACACTAACTGCGCAGCTTTAGAAATCAAGAAATGCACTTCGCGATCTTCTTGCACTAAGCAATCAAGCAAGCGTAAACCATACTGCGCTCCGGATGCGCCCGTCATTGCTACTGTAATTCGTTTTGGACCCATCATTACATTGCCTCCAGAGCTTCAATTAATTGCGTATGAATACCGCCAAAACCACCATTACTCATAATCACCACCTGAGTATCGGGCTGCGCTAACGCTATAACGCCAGCAATAATATCGTCCAAAGTGCTACACACTTGCGTTGCTACCGGCGCATTGGCCACTGCTCCGGCCAAGTCCCAACCTAGATTATCCGGTGCATACCAGAACACATAATCAGCATCAGCCGTTGAAGGCGCCAGACCTTCACGGTGCGCACCGAGCTTCATCGAGTTGGAGCGCGGCTCAATCACCGCAATAATACGCTGCTGGCCGACTTGCTTACGTAAACCATCTAAGGTGCTGGCAATCGCTGTGGGGTGATGAGCAAAATCGTCATACACCGTCACACCCTGCACCTGCGCCAGCTTTTGCATACGGCGCTTAACGCTTTGAAACTCAGCCAAAGCTTGCGCGCCGTGATCAGCGGTCACACCCACATGCCGCGCCGCAGCTAAAGCCGCTAGCGCATTGGCGACGTTATGCAAACCGGTCAAAGGCCACTGCACCACACCTTGCTCAACGCCATCCAATAACACCGCAAACTCGGAGCCATCGTCTTTAATTAAGCGCGCTTGCCACTGACCGTCTGGCCCTGTGGTTTGCACGGGCGTCCAACAGCCTTTATCAATCACGCGCTGCAGTGCGTGTTCTTGTGCAGGATAAATCACTAGACCATTGCTCGGCACAGTGCGTAATAAATGATGAAACTGCAGTTCGATCGCCGCTAAATCAGGAAAGATATCCGCATGATCAAATTCTAAGTTATTCAATACTGTCGTACGCGGACGGTAATGCACGCATTTAGAGCGCTTATCAAAAAAGGCGCTGTCATATTCATCAGCTTCAACCACAAAAAAGTCAGTTGCACCTAAACGTGCTGATACACCAAAGTTTTGCGGCACACCACCGATTAAAAACCCAGGTGCCATACCCGCATATTCTAAAATCCACGCCAACATACTGCTGGTAGTGGTTTTACCATGGGTTCCAGCCACTGCTAACACCCAACGTCCTTGCAAGACATGCTCCGCCAACCACTGCGGGCCCGATACATAAGGCAAACCCACATCGAGCATATATTCCACTGCTGGATTACCACGTGACAGTGCATTACCAACAACAACCAGATCAGGCGCCGGCTTTAAGTGCTCAGGATGGTAGCCCTGCATCAGCTCAATCCCCTGCTCTTCAAGCTGTGTACTCATCGGCGGATACACATTGGCATCCGAACCGGTTACGCGGTGGCCTAGATCTTTAGCCAATAACGCCAACGACCCCATAAATGTGCCGCAAATACCTAAAATATGAATATGCATACAAACCTCAAATAATTGTTGGCAAGATTACCACAAGCCACAGCGTCACAAACAAGCACAACATATTTGCATGTCAGCGCTGCTTTAAGGCACGATTGCTAGTCTAGCGATGACCCACTCATAGAAAAAGAGAACTGCCATGCGCATTATTCAAGCCAGCTTAGAACATCTAGACCAACTGACGCCGATGTTTGTCGACTACCGTGAATTTTATAATGCGATGCCGCAACAGGAAGACTCAAAAGCATTCTTAAGCGAACGTCTTAATAAGAAAGAAGCCATTATTTTACTGGCTTTTGAAAACGATGCACCTCTGGGTTTTTGCTTAGTGTACCCAAGCTTTTCTTCTGTATTGTTGCGTCCTATTTGGATTCTCAATGATATGTATGTCACTGAAGAGTCACGTCGCAAACAAGTGGCCAACAAGTTACTGCAAGCCGTTGCCAAACAAGCACGTGAAAGTAATGTTGTGCGTTTACGCGTATCGATTCATGCCAGCAATGAAATTGCTCAGCGTATGTATGAGTCGGCAAACTTCTTAGAAGATCAGAACTTTAGAAGCTATATTTTACCTCTATAAAAATCGTGTCGTTCGTCTGTAAGATAACGCTACACAGGCGCAACGACCGATCAGCAGTCACGTTCTGCATCACAAAAAATCAGCACACGGCAATACTTGGTATCGCTTAACAAATACCCCTATAATTGTTGCACTTTCTTACTTTCCTTTGGATATCCAAATATGAGCTTTAGCAAAATCCCAGCGGGTAAAGACCTTCCTAACGACATCTATGTCGCTATTGAAATTCCAGCAAACCACGCGCCAATCAAATATGAAATTGATATGGAAACTGACAACCTGATGGTTGACCGTTTTATGGCCACGCCGATGTTCTACCCAGCCAACTATGGTTTTATCCCTAACACCTTGGCTGATGATGGTGATGCACTTGATGTTTTAGTGGTAACCCCATACCCCGTTGCACCGGGCGCTGTGATCCGCGCACGTCCAGTCGGTGTTCTGCATATGACTGACGAAGCCGGTGGTGATGCGAAACTGATCGCAGTTCCACACGAAAAAATCAGCCAACTGTATAACGATGTACACGAATACACTGACCTGCCACCGCTATTGATCGAACAGATCAAGCACTTCTTTGAAAACTACAAAGATCTCGAAAAAGGTAAGTGGGTTAAGGTTGAAGGCTGGGGTGATGCTGCCGCTGCGCGCGAAGAAATCATCAAAGCGGTTGCTGCGTTCAAGAAGTAAAATCAAGGCAATAGCAGCCGCGACTCGCAGCGTCTGCTATTGTTCACATAATTATCACAGTACTTTACTGTTGAAGCTGCAAAGTGTTGTTATTTCAAGCTAGAAGATCTATTTATTATTAACAACTCACACTGCGAGATGTATCAATGCGCACCATCCTCATTGCTATGCTATGCGTTTTATTTATAAGTGGCTGTGAATCTCCTTCAGACCCCTTGCGCATCGGCAGTAATCGCTGGCTAGGCTACGCCCCGATTTATTTAGCTGACGAACTGGGCTGGGCAACGTCTGCCAATATCCGCCTCGTTGAATACCCCACATCAAACGGTGTGATCCGCGGTCTGCACAATGGCCTACTGAATGCTGCCATGCTGACCCTTGATGAAGCTCTGGTGCTGCAAAATACAGGGCATGATATTGAGATTCTCTTAGTCACCAACTTGTCGATTGGTTCTGACATTTTATATGCCCAGTCCTCTATTGAAACGTTAGCCGATCTTAAGGGCAAACGTATTGCAGTTGAAGGCGGCACGCTGGGGGCTTTCTTTTTAGCGCATATTTTAGATGAAGCACAACTCTCGCAAACTGATATTGAAGTGGTCAACATTCCTGCCTACCTGCATATTGAGGCATTAAACAAAGGCGCTGTTGATGCATCGATTAATACTGCAGCGATCCACAATCAAGCTCTAGCTTCTGGGGCTGTACCGCTATTTTCCAGTCGCAATTTACGTAACGAAATTATCGATGTGTTGGTAGTGAATCGTGAATACATCACGCCAAAACTGCGTGAACATATCCGTACAGTTTGGTATAGCAGCCTTGACGCTTGGTTTGAAAACCGTGAAAAAAATGATGCATTTATACAAAAGCGCTTAGGACTCGACAACCTGACTTTCACCCAAGCACTCAACGGTATGGTTATGGGTGATAAAGCACTGAATTTTTTATACTTTGACGAAGGTGTTTTAGCTGAGCGTATTGAAGCAATGCAGGCTTATATGCTAGAAAAAGGTCAGCTAAAACAACCCATTAACACAAAATTACTGCTACCGGCCTGCCCAGGTGACTCGTGCTAAAACGTTACTCTCTACGCTGGTCAATCCCAGCCTTGCTGAGCATTTTTGCGATTGCTTTTACTGCACTGTTAATTTTGATTCAGTTGCCCCTAAGTCAAAAAAACGCACTGGATTCATGGCGTAATTACACCGACCATATGCTAATTCAACTGCAAAGCAGCCTGAATGATCACTTCCGCCTGAACCGTACCGAAGAAATGATCACCCAACTGGCAGAACTCGGCAGCTTACCCAATGTCAATTGGGCCGCAGTAATCGACTCACAACTACAAACAATCTCTTCAACCCGCCTCGGTTTAGCAGACAAGATTAATAACCAGTTAACTGAGCAGCCTCTGCTAGAGCTCATTAATAAAGACACTCCTTCCTGGCTCTTAACTGGAAAGCAAAGTTACTTGGTGATCTACCCGCTTAACCGTATGCAGTTTAATAACGAAGACCCCTCTGCCGCGCTATTGGTTGAATTGGACTTCGCACCACTATTGCAGCAAACCAGCAATAGCGCTTGGCTTTACTTAGGCCAGTCACTGTTATTATTATTTATTCTAGGGCTGATTTTAAACCGCCTTTATTTTCACTTGGTCGTTCAGCGCATTGCCCATATCGGCCAAGTCACTCAACTCTACGCTGCAGGCGACCTTAAAGTCCGCACTGATTTAAAAGGGCAGGATGAGATCAGCCAACTCGGCACTGCTATAAATAGCATGCTTAGACAACTGGAAAGCAATCATCAAACCCTACAAGAAAGCGAATATATGCTGCGTAGTGTATTAGGTGCAGCACCGGTTGGCTTGCTGGTACTCAATGAGCAACAACGTATTATCGAAGATAACCCAGCAGCACAATCTTTATTTAAGATGAGCTCAGAGGAACTGCTTGCAGCGGATATCTCGCAGCTCTTTAGTACGCCTGAGCAATGGCAGCAGTTACTGCAGGACAAGAGCAAAACGGCCTTGCTCAATATCACCGATCCTTCGCAAACGCTGACCATCGAAGCATCAATCAGCACCTTTTCACGTGATGAGCAAAGCTTTAAATTGCTGCTACTCAACGATATCAGCGAACGTAAACAAGCAGAGCAACGCTTAGAATACTTAGCTAATTATGATATTTTAACCGGGCTGGCAAACCGCAATAATATTCTAAGTCATATTGAAAATATGCTAGAAAACAACCTAGAACTCAGCCTGATCATGCTTGACCTTGATCGCTTTCAATACCTGAATGACAGCTTGGGTCATAATATCGGCGATCAACTATTACAGGCAGTTGCCAGCCGCTTAGAAGAATATACCCAGGACAACGACGTACTAGCGCGCGTCGGTGGTGATGAATTTATGCTGGCCTTGTATCAGGCATCTCTTCAAGATGCTGAGCAATTAGCCCAGCGCTTACTGGATGCTTTTAAACAGCCCTTTAAGGTCCTGCAGTACGAACTGTATATTACTGCCAGTATTGGTATTGCGCACAAGCACAAAAAAGACAGCGACCCCATACAGCTGTTTAAGCATGTTGATTTAGCCTTGCATCATGCTAAAAAAACCAGTCGTAATTGTTTTGTCAGCTTTAATAGCAGCCTCAATACAGACGCTGCCTTACGCCAACAACTCACTGACGAATTACGTTGCGCCCTGAGTAATAATGAGTTTGAGTTACTTTACCAACCACAAGTTAACGACTCCGGCCTACCCATCGCCATGGAAGCCTTGCTACGTTGGCAGTCCCCGAGCAGCGGCCCAATCTCTCCAAGCCAGTTTATTCCACTGTTGGAAGAATCAGGCATGATTCTAGATGTATCACGCTGGGTGTTCCGCACTGCCTGCCGCCAAGCCACTCTATGGAACAATCAAGGCACACCGCTACGTATTGCCGTCAATTTGTCACCACTGGACTTTCTACAGACTGACTTAGTCGGCTCATTGCTGGCAATCATGCAAGAAGAACAGACGCCAACCCAACTGATCGAATTGGAAGTCACCGAAAGCTTACTGCTTGATTCAGGCTCACAAGTTCAACAAACACTGAATCAACTCAAAGCAGCGGGCCTGCTGATGTTCCTTGATGATTTTGGCACCGGCTACTCATCGCTCAGTTATCTTAAACGCTTCAAATTTGATGGTATTAAAATTGATCAAGAGTTTGTCGCCGGCTTACCCAACAGCCAAGAATCTATTGCGTTAGTGCAAGGTATCCTGACCATCGCAGCCCTGCTTGATCTTGAAGTGGTTGCCGAAGGCGTGGAAACAATCGAGCAAGTCACGTTTTTACGTGAGCACGGTTGCCATAGATTGCAAGGGTATTATTTTTCGCAAGCACAACCTGCACAGCAGCATTTTACCAACGACAATCGACTTAAAAATTACCAACCCAAGTCTTAGGCGACCCATTGACCTCAAGCTAAAGACGTTAGTAATTTAGCTCAACCTAGAGTTGGGCTATACTTTGTCAGACATGATGTAGAGCCCAGCCCACATAACCACAGCTAAGCTGCGTTCTACACCCACTTACTTATTCATTTTGTGAGGGCTGCATGGCTCGCCAAAAAAAAACACCTGTATTCGAACAGTCTTTAAATGAACTGCAAGTGCTCGTTGAGCGCTTAGAAAGTGGCGATTTATCCCTTGAAGACTCCCTTGCAACATTTGAGCAAGGCATTGCCCTAACACGTGAATGCCAAAGCGCTCTACAAGATGCAGAACAGCGCATCAATGTATTACTTGAGAAAAATGGCACACTCACTGAACAACCCCATGATGGAAGCCTTTTGCCTTGATCTCAAATTATCAGCACTTTTGTCAGCAGCATGTTGATGGTGCGCTTGAACAACTCTTGCAGGCACCGACAGTTGAGCTAGAGCGTTTATATGCGGCCATGCATTACAGCGTGATGAACGGCGGTAAACGTGTGCGCCCTCTATTAGTCTTTGCCAGCTGCCAAGCACTGGGCGGCGAAGTAGAGCAAGCCTATGGCGCAGCCTGTGCTGTGGAACTGATTCACGCCTACTCGCTGGTGCATGATGACTTACCAGCGATGGATGATGATGATCTGCGCCGCGGTAAACCCACCACGCATAAAGCCTTTGACGAAGCCTATGCCATCTTAGCCGGCGATGCGCTGCAGTCACTGGCGTTTTACGCCTTAGGTGACGAACAGCTTTCACCTATTAGCTGCAAACAGCGCTTGGATATGCTGCAAGTACTCTCCACAGCATCAGGTGCAGCCGGCATGGTTGGCGGACAAGCCATTGATTTAAGTTCGGTTGGGAAAAATATTAGCCAAGACACGCTTGAGCTGATGCATCGCCATAAAACCGGTGCATTAATCCAAGCCAGCGTGCGCCTCGGTGCGATTGCCAGCAATGCTGCAACACCACAAGCATTGGCAGCACTCGAGCAATATGCACAAGCCATCGGCCTGGCCTTTCAAGTTCAAGATGATATTTTGGATGTGACCAGTGATACGCAAACGCTGGGCAAGCAACAAGGCAGTGATATCGAACATGATAAACCCACCTACCCAGCTCTACTCGGGCTAAAAGAAGCGCAAGACTATGCTTACGCTCTTAGAGATCAAGCTCAAGAGGCGCTGACAGACTTTGATGAACGTGCCAAGCATTTGCGTCAACTAGCAGATTATATTGTCTCACGCAGCCACTAAGCTGTGATAACAGCGTGCTCTGCATAGACAGACACGCTGCAGACTCGAAGAGCTATAGATGTACAGTCTGAGCAAGACTCGTAACAACAAAGAGAACTTTTACAGCACCCTACGCACTTAACAGTGTGATGTTTTACGCGAAAATTATATATTAATCGACAAAAACAAAAAAAGCCCCAAACATAAATGCTTGAGGCTTAAAATGTGTATTCAAAAATACATGGTGGGTCGTGTGGGATTCGAACCTACGACCAATTGGTTAAAAGCCAACTGCTCTACCACTGAGCTAACGACCCTAAAATGGTCGGGGTAGGGGGATTCGAACTCCCGACATCCTGCTCCCAAAGCAGGCGCGCTACCGGACTGCGCTATACCCCGATGGCTCCACGACCTGGACTCGAACCAGGGACCCAATGATTAACAGTCATTTGCTCTACCAACTGAGCTATCGCGGAACTTTACATTTGATTTAAACTCTTTTGAAGTTTGCCTCATCTGTGGTGCGACATTCTACGCATTTTTTAGATCTTGTCAACACCTTTAGCAAAATAAATCTTAGTTTTGTTAACGATGTTTCCATGACACTTGTTCATGCAGAACGAAGCAGGCGGCTATTGTATAGACAAAGATTAGTTTTGGGAAGCCCTAAATAATTAATATCCAAATCGCTTAGTACAGCAGGCTCACACGGCCTGACTTTATAAGCTCACCTACACTCAGTGCTCATAAAACAGTTAGACTGAGTCTCACACTTATTGCTTTGAAAACACTTATGCGCCGAACAAAAGAAGAAGCAGAAAACACTCGTGCAGCCATACTCACTGCTGCAGAACTATTGTTTCTTAAAAAAGGGGTGTCTCATACTTCACTTGAGCAAATCGCTAAGCAAGCCGGAGTGACGCGAGGCGCCGTGTACTGGCACTTCCAAAACAAAGCTCACTTGTTTAATGAGATGCTCAACCAAGTGCGCTTGCCGGCGGAGCAGATCGCTGAGCAGATCAGCCAGTGCGATCCCAACAATCCAATTATTGGCTTAAGGCATCTATGTGTGGATGCTCTATTAACCATGGGCGCCAATGAACGCAAACGGCGCATCTTTACTATCTTATTACGCCGTTGCGAATTCACTGATGACTTGCGCGAAGCTGAAGAGCGTCACGAAGCTTTTATTAATGAGTTTATTGATTTATGCGAACAGCTGTTTAGCGAACCGGCAACGGCTGTGCGGTTGCACCCGGAGATTACTCCGCGCATGGCTGCATTAAGCCTGCATGCCATGCTGCTGGGTCTACTCAGTGACTGGCTTAGAGATCCAAGCCTATTTGATGTCAAGCAAGCAGGGCCGATGCTTGATGCCCTGCTCAGAGGCTTGATGAGCAACTGGGAGCCCGGCAACGGTTGCCCAGAGAAAAATCAATCCACGACTATTCAGTAATCAGCCAATCTAAGCGCCAACCACCCTCGCCTTGCTGCAAGGTTTCTGCCAATACAGGTAAAAGCTGCTTAAGCTCGTCTTCTAAGCCCCAGGGTGGATTACAAATCACCATACCTGAGCCATTCAGGCTCGAAGGATCATCGGGCTTATTCACATACAGCTCAACACGCAACAATGACGGTGCATTGCTTTTTTCCAGTGCTTGGTAAAAACGACGCAGCTGCGCAACATCTTTTACCGGATACCACAGACACACAATCGCCTGACGCATCCGCGCTAAAGTTTCATCCAAGGCCCGCACTGAGTTCTGTAGATCATCGCCTTGTTCAAACGGCGGATCAATCAGCATCAACAAACGCTTTTCTTCAGTGGGTAATAAGGCGCGCGGCACATGCCAACCTTCACCAACATGCACGCTGACACGTCGATCAATCCGCATATTATCTTTCAGCAATTGGCCGTCAACGGGATGCTTTTCATTTAAATACAAATGATCTTGGCTGCGGGTTAAGCAGCGTGCCACTTCTGGCGAGCCCGGATAATAACGCAGTTCATCATCTTCATTGAGCTCACGTACCGCATGCAGGTAATCAGCTAACAAAGGATGTGTCGATGCCGACAAGCGCCCTATTCCATCCTGCCATTCATCGGTTTTCAGGGCTTCTTCACCCTGTAAGTCATATAAACCAATCCCCGCATGCGTATCAACATAAGCAATAGGTGCAGCTTTTTTTTGTAGCAAAGCAATACAGCGAGTCAACACCCAGTGCTTAAGAACATCTGCATGGTTGCCGGCATGGTAAGCGTGACGATAGTTCATAATAACCTCAGCGTAGCTCTTGTTGAATACTTGAAATAGGACGCGGCCAGGGTTTATCGCTACGGATTTTATCTGGCAAACTATTGATAGCTGTCTCAGCGGCGGTACGATTGATGAAATTACCGTAAGTCACCACAAACAACGCTTGGCCCTGATGTTCTTTTCTAAAATAATGGTACTGGGCACTGTTTTGTTTGACTAAATTCTGCGCGGTTGCTTCAGAGCGAGTACCAAAGACTTGCAAGGTATAACGTGAAGGCGCTTGCTGTTTATACCACTGGTTATGCCCAGCCCCACCCGACAAGCCGGTACTGGCCACTGGCGCTTTATTTTGCACTGCAGTAGGCGTTTGTACGTTACGCGCAGGAGCTGCGGCTTTACTAACGACTGCAGCAGGCTTCTCAACCACAACTTTGCGTTGTGCTGGCGGCGTGCTGATCGGTACTGGCGCACTAACAACAGGCTGCAAAGATTGCATTTCAGCTGATGTCTGCTCACGCTCGTCCGGCAATAATACGCCGTCCTCATCTTCTGTACTTACAGCTTGTGCTAAAGGTGCGCGCATCACAGGCTCTGCATTAAGCTCGAGTGGCCGCTCAACTTTTCCAGCTACAGATGCAGCGGGCGAGCCGAGCTCACTTAACGTCTCACCACCATCAGGCGACTCTGGCGACAGCATAAACCACGCAAAGAGTAAGCCCGTCACCAATACCGCCAATAGCCCCATATGTTTATACGGGAGAGGCGTGGCTTGTTTTTTTCTCGAAACAGCAAAATCCATCTGCTCCACTAATAAAGCTTTAGCAATATGGTTAATTTGCCCAGGCCAGCCTTGTGATTGACTGTAGATGCTACTGAGCTGCTCCTGCGTAAAGACATCCAAAGGCTGCCCCGCTGCGCTCAGTCGCTGCTCAATATACTCCTCAGTCTCTTGCTCATCCCAAGATTCAAGAGCAACAATATGGTGCAGGTCTGTGTTATCAGCCACTTTAGCCAATAGCGGACTAATTGAGCTATCAGAAAAAATGAATACTCGGGCACTGGCATCATTGATGCCTTGCGCAATGCGTTGTAAAAACAATAACGCCGACTCATCTAAGCGTTCAGCATTATCGACAATCAGATAGATTTCCTGCCCCATCAGCGTCAACTGCTCAATATGCTTTAACACATCAGCAATTTCACTATCAGGCAAACTTAATCCAGAGCTGACTTGCGATAACATTGATGCAGCATCCGCTCTATCCGAGACGCTAACCACGATGCTTTTAACTGGATCTTTTGAGCTGGCAACCAATGCTTGGCGCAATACCGTTTTACCACTGCCTTGCGGACCTGTAACCACCAGCATCAATTTGCTATAACGGGCAATATGATGCAATTCAACCAGTACAGGTCGGCGCTTAGCCGCTAAAAACTTAAAACTAGCGCCACGTGCTAAAAAAGGATCATGCTCAAACTGATAGTAATCAAGGTAATCATCATCCGCGTGCAAGTGAGACATGTTGTCTTTATTCACTTTAATCCGCCCACAAGTGTTGAGTAATCAGCAATGAGTGTGTCGTGCAAGGTCTGTGCGGGGTAATCCGTAGTGATCACCGCGTCACCTAAATCACGCAACAACACTAAACGAATCTGGCCATCGATATTTTTCTTATCCACCGCCATATGCTTGAGGAAAGTGTCTGCGCTCATATCTTGAGGCGGAATCACTGGCAATTGCGCTTGCATAAGCAAGCGAATACCACGATCGCGTTGCGGCTCTGTAATCCAACCTAAGGTATACGACATCTGCAAGGCCATGGTGGTACCGGCTGCAACAGCTTCACCATGCAACCACACGCCATAGCCCTGCTCAGTTTCTATCGCATGACCAAATGTATGACCTAAGTTCAGCGTGGCACGCACTCCGGTTTCACGCTCATCGGCAGACACCACTTCAGCTTTGGCTGCGCATGAGCGCTCGACTGTTTCTATGAGAGCCGCATTATCCAGCGCACAAATCTGCTCAATATGCGCTTCTAGCCACGTCAAAAACGGCTCATCATGAATCAAACCATACTTAATCACTTCAGCCAGACCCGCTGATAACTCACGCGGCGGCAGAGTATGCAAAGTGGCTGTATCAATTACCACAGCTTGCGGCTGATAAAAAGCACCCACCATATTTTTACCCAGAGGGTGATTAATACCGGTTTTACCGCCTACAGATGAATCAACTTGCGATAACAAAGTGGTCGGCACTTGAATAAAATTCACACCGCGCTGATAGCACGACGCGGCAAAGCCGGTCATATCACCAATCACGCCACCCCCTAAAGCAATCAGCGTGGTTTTGCGATCATGCTTATCACGTAACAAGGCATCAAATATTAACTGCAAAGTTTCCCAGTTTTTATAAGATTCACCGTCAGGCAGAATAATTTCAGTGATCTCGTAGCCCTGCAATGCTTCGCGCAATTGCTCTAAATATAAAGGCGCTACAGTGGTGTTGGTGACAACAGCAACTTTACGCCCGACGATATGCGGGGTAAATAACTGCGGTTGTTTTAATACATCGGTACCAATATAAATTGGATAGCTACGTTCAGCTAAATCAACAGTAAGAGTGCGCATGCATGCCTCTCGTTATCACGCTTTGATAAATAAAAACACGGTGCCTAGAAGAATTTAGGCAGGGACTGGAATATGTCAGCGAGTATAGCGCAGATTCCGCGGCAAGATTAGCGGCTCTTACAGGTGCTAAGAAAGCGCATAATTTCCTGCACAACCATCCGTGGTGGACGTGTATCCGTCTCAATGATTAATGTTGCAACTTCACGATACAAAGGATCACGCAATGCTAATAAGTCAGTCAGAACCTGTCCTGGATTTTCCGTTTGCAACAACGGCCGATTACGATCTCGCGCCGTTCGTGCCAGCTGATGCTCAACTGATGCATGCAAATAAATAACAATCGCACCATTGCGCATAGCCTGACGGTTTTCAGGTCGCAAAACAGCACCGCCGCCCGTCGCCAGCACTAGTCCCGGCTGCTCGCATAACTCAGTAATCACTGCTTGCTCACGATCGCGAAATCCAGCCTCCCCTTCAACATCAAAAATCAAAGGAATACTGGCGCCTGTGCGCTCTTCAATTTCCTTGTCAGAATCTTTGAATGGCAAGCTGAGCTCTTTAGCCAGCAAACGGCCAATGGTGCTTTTCCCAGCACCCATTGGACCGATCAGTATATAAGTAGATGTATGCATTAATTATTCAATGTAATAGCGTTATTATTTATAATACGTGGAGTAATAAATATCAGCAGCTCAGATTTTTGGTCTTGAACAAAATCACGACGAAAAACACGTCCTAAAAACGGCAAGTCGCCTAGGAAAGGTACTTTTTCCACGCTCTTACTTTGTATATTAGAAAATACGCCACCAATGACAATCGTCTCACCATCTGAGACTAAAACATTAGCATTTACTTCGTTTTTATTAATCGGCGGTACACCATTGACAGCGTTATTGAAGTCCGGCGCATCCTTGGTCACTTTAACATCCATAATAATACGGTTATCTGGAGTAATTTGCGGAGTCACTTCAAGCGATAAAGCCGCTTCTTTAAACGAGGTGCTGGTTGAGCCACTGGAACTGGCTTCTTGGTATGGTATCTCCGCACCTTTTAAGATTTTTGCAGTTTCTTTATCTAAAGTGACTACCTTAGGCTGGGATACCACTTCACCATTACCCGTTTTTTCCATTGCAGACAGCTGTAGATCAAGAATCGCATGATTACTTACAAAGCCAAGTCCAAAGCCAGCGGTCGGATTACTGACGCCTAAATCGACAAAGGGCGCATTTGAATCCGACTGTTTACCATTCACATCGACATTACTACCGATACCGCCACTGGTCCATTTACCGCCACTACTGCGCCCCAAACTACCACCCCAGCGCACACCTAAACTTTTACTGTAGTCAACACTCGCCTCAACAATACGCGCCTCAATCATTACTTGACGCACAGGTATATCCAACTGCGCAACCACTCGGCGAAGCTCATCAAGTTTATCTTGGGTCTGGTAGGCAATAATACTATTCGTACGATCATCCACGGTGACAGAACCACGACCATCAGCCTCACCATTGGTGACCGACTGGAATAAAGCGGCAATTTGCGTCGCCTTAGCGTAGTTCACTTGGATCAATTCACGGCGTAATGGAGCAAGTTCAGCAGCTTGTTTTTGAATCTCCATTTCTTGGCGTTCACGTGCAGCGATTTCTTCAGCCGGTGCAACCAATAGCACATTACCAATTTGGCGCTTATCCAGTCCTTTGGTTTTAAGCACTAAATCTAAAGCCTGATCCCAAGGCACACTCTGTAAGCGCAGCGTGATATTACCTTGCACCGTATCACTAGCGACTAGGTTTAAGTCGGTAAAATCAGCAATCAACTGCAGTACTGAGCGCACATCAATATCTTGGAAGTTAAGCGATAATTTTTTACCTACATAAGCAAAACGCTCAGTTTTACGCTGCTCTACTTCAGCCTCAGTAATGGGTTTAACACTGACTGTTAAGCGACTGTCCGTTTGCGCAACTGAATAGTCATAAGCACCTTCAGGCTCAATAACAATCGAGACTTTATCTCTCAACTCGCTGGCATTAATAAAATGCACAGGCGTTGCAAAATCTTTTACATCTAAACGTACACGTAGCGGTTCTGGCAATACAGCCTTAGCAAAGCTCAGGTAAATCTTACCGTTTTGCTCTTTAATCTCAGGTTTACGCGTACCAGGATTAAGGTCAATAATGACATTACCGGCACCTTTATCACCGCGCTGAAAATCAACATGATTGATACCCGGTCGGTTCACCACATAAGGTTTAGCCGCTACAGGCTGTCGCTGAACTTGAGGCTGCAGCTTGGGCTGGGACTGAAACTGCGGTTGCGGTTGCGGTTGCGGTTGCGGTTGCGGTTGCGGTTGCGGTTGCGGTTGCGGCACAGTACGAGGGGCAATATTAGGTTGCACCTGAGGCGCAGTATTCACTGCAACGATAGGCCTTACTAACACAGTGGGCTTCTTTGGTGCGTTAACACCGGGCTCATTAGAAGCACTACTCGTAGGTAAACCATTATTAGCGAGCAACACAGGCGATAACACAGCAGCCAGCAGAGCAATACAAATACGTGATAATTTTAGTTTCATTTTAAATTCCGCCGTGTTTTCCAATAGTCAATTTTCATAGCCAGTCCCACTCAAGAGCGTTCCTGTAAAGCTAGAGTTCGCGGCCGTTCCAACCAGCCACCATCACCATCAGAAACAATTTCAACTATTTGAATACCATCAATTGTAATAGCTGTAATGCGACCATGATTACCGCCTAGATAGTCACCTATACTGACGCGGTGAACACCATCACCACCACGAATTAAAGCAAACATGCCTGTATCATTTTTCAGCGTCCCTACCATCACAAAATTTTCAATATTAAAGCCTTCAAGAAATTGCTTAACGCGCATCTCGTCTGGCTGTATTCCTGTGCTTGCCTGCTTACGATTAATTAAGTTAATCGTAAGCGGCGGCTGAAACGGGCTGCGCAATGATGCCGCGACATAGCTAAAGGGTTCATACCTTACGTCTTTGGGCATCAGTTCAATTGAACCTTTAGGACGCGATCGTACCTCGTCCATAAAGGCATCTAAATCTGCAAGACCACTTTTTGAGTCACAACCCACCAAGCCAAAGATCAGTGATGTTGTCAGGATATGAAGAGTGCGTTTCATCGTTTCACTCCCTGGTCGTTGTAGCGATAGGTTTTCACCAGAATATCCATTACCAACTTAGAGCTATTACCTGCAACCACAGGTTTGATAGAAAAATCATGTGATGTCACAATACGCGGCATACCAGCAATCGCACTGACAAATGTTGCCAAGTCATGATAATTACCAAAGACCTTAATTTGAATCGGTAACTCAATATAAAACGGCTGAGCTGCTTCAGGTAAGAGCTTTATTTCTTCAAACTCCAACCCAGAATTCAATCCGGCACTGGTGATATCTTCAAGCAAGCCTGGCACTTCAGTATCACTGGGCAGCTGCCGTAACAAGACCTCAAATGAAGCCTCCATCAGGCGCATTTGCTGCTTATATTCTTCAAGATTAGCAGCTTGCCTGACCTTAGTTGAAAACTGTTCCTTAAGAGTGGCCTCTTGGGCTTTATTGCGATCAAGCTCAGCTTGTATATCGGTCAAGTGCATAAAGTAACCCAGCACCAGTACAACAACAAATACAACAACACAGGCCAGTACACGAACAGCTGCAGGCCATGCGCCAATATTATTAACATCCAGCTCTGAAAAATCGATTTTGCCTAAATTTTTAAAGGAGTCGACTATATTCATGGTTGAACTCCTGACTGTTCGCTATCTTTGGGTACGGTTTGCTGCACAGTGAGCTTAAAGGTATTCACTTGCTCAAGTTTGTCAGCACTGACCGCTTTCACTTCGATAAGGCTCGGAGCTGCTAGCCAATCCGAAGCGTCTTGGTTACGCATTAAGCTGGAGATTAAGTTATTCGATTCTGCAGCGCCTTCAATAAAAATAGACTGCCCCTGCATCTTCAAATCAGAAAAATAGACACCTTCTGGCAATGTACGCACCAACTGATCAAAAACACGCGCAGCAATAGGTCTATTGGCCTGCAAATCATTAATAATTTTCATGCGCTCAACCAACTGCTGGCGGCGGGTTTTTAATTCGCTAATTTCTTGAATACGCGAATCTAAAACAGTGTTTTCTTGCAAAATATAGGCATTGCGTGCATTTTGCTGAGTGACTTTAGCTTTGAGATACTGATCAGCTAGAAAAACAACAGTAACCGCCAGAATACAAACACCTGCTAAGGTTATAAAAAACCGCTGTTTACGCTCTTCACGTAATTGTTCGCGCCAAGGCAGTAAGTTGATCCGTACCATCAGTCAAAACTCCTCATCGCCAATCCACAAGCAATCATTAAAGAAGGCGCAGCACTCGCTAGCGCTCCGGCACTGACTTTATTACTTAAGCTCATATTTGCAAACGGGTTCGCAACGAAGGTTGGCGTCTCAATGTTTTGCTGTACCAGCAGATCAAGCCCAGTAATCGAGGCGGTACCACCGGCCAATATAATATAGTCAACAGAACTATACTGCCCGGCAGCAAAGAAAAACTGCAAAGATCGTGATATTTGCTGAACCAAAGCTTCTTTAAATGGTTTTAAAACTTCGCTTTCGTAATCATCTGGCAAGCCACCCTGCTGCTTCGCCACGTCAGCTTCTTCTGCCGTCAATCCATAACGTTGCTGAATTTCCTCAGTCAGTTGCTTGCCACCAAAAATCTGTCCGCGTGTATAAATAGTATGGCCACTGTGTAGAACACTTAACGTCATAGTGGTTAAACCAATATCCACAATAGCTACGGTCAGATCATCTGCACCGGCTCCAAGCTGATCCGCCAGTAAACTATAAGCACGCTCTAAGGCATAGGCTTCAATATCGACCACCTTAGCAGTCAAGCCCGCTAAAGCTAATGCAGCTTCACGCACTTCAATATTTTCCTTACGGCACGCGGCAAGTAACACACTGACTCGCTCACTACTGCGCGGCGCAGGACCTAGCACTTCAAAATCAATGGCAACTTCTTCAAGCGGATAAGGTATGTATTGATCGGCTTCTATTTTCAGCTGATTTTCTAACTCATCGTCAGAAAGCCCAGCATCCATTTCAATAGTTTTAGTAATAACAGCTGATCCAGCCACTGCGACAGCAACCTGTTTAACACTGGTACCCGCTTTGGCAACCAATTTAGCAATCGCTTGTCCTACAATCTCAAGCTCCACAATGTTTTTTTCTAACATTGCATTTGCAGGCAGCGGCTCAACAGCGTACGCCTCTACTTTATAACGGCTACCTGAGCGACTCAGCTCAATAAGCTTGACTGAAGTCGAACTTATATCGATCCCTAGAAGCGCATTCGCTTTATGTTTAAAGAGGCTCAACACCATTGTATTCCTATCAGCATCCGTCATTTATGCACGGTTAATTTTTTATTGCATATTTACAAAGCATATAACTAGAAAGCGCAAATAGCTTCTCATGGTTAAAAACGCTTATAATATGCCTTGTTTTATTATATGACGCTGCCACCTTCATACCCTATAATTTTATTCGGGAATCCAATAGCCTTGATGCACTTGCTGAAATTCCTTCTTGCGACCTTCGCCGCCATCGTTTTCGGACTTACTCTCAGTCTTAGCGGTGCATTCTTGTACCTTAGCCCAAATCTACCATCAGTCGAATCGTTACGCAGTATAGAACTGCAAATCCCACTGCGTATTTATAGCAGTGACGAGAAACTTATTGCTGAATTCGGAGAAATGCGACGCTCTCCAATTTTATTCAATCAGATTCCCAAAAACTTTATCCATGCACTACTCGCTGCAGAAGATGACAACTTTGCCAATCACCACGGTGTCGACCCTGGCAGCTTACTACGAGCAGCAGCACAAATTGTCAAATCCGGCCGTATTCAAACCGGCGGTAGTACCATTACCATGCAAGTTGCAAAAAACTACTTCTTATCCAGTGAACGCAGCTTCTCACGTAAAGCCAATGAAATCTTATTAGCCTTACAAATTGAACGCGAACTCACTAAAGATGAGATTCTAGAGCTTTATATCAATAAAATATACCTTGGCAACCGTGCTTACGGTATTGAAGCCGCTTCACAGGTGTATTACGGCAAATCTATTGGCGAAATCAGCTTAGCAGAAATGGCCATGATTGCAGGATTACCCAAAGCACCCTCACGCTTTAATCCCATTGCTAATCCAGATCGCAGCATGGAACGTCGCAACTGGATTCTTGGTCGCATGTTCAAACTGGGGCGTATTTCTGAAGAAGAATATAAGCAAGCTGTTGCCGAGCCTTTAACCGCACGCTTACATATTACTGCGCCTGACTTGAGTGCACCCTATATTGCAGAAATGGCGCGCGCAGAAATGGTCGGTCGCTTTGGTGGACAAGCTTATACCGATGGCTATAGCGTCACCACAACAGTGCCATCAGATCTACAGACGCAAGCCAGTCAAGCAGTGCAAGATGGGCTGGTCGCCTATGATCAGCGCCATGGTTATCGCAAGCCTGAACTATCAGCCCTACCCGAAAGCCAATGGCAAGAAACACTCGCTAAAACACGCACAATCACTCAATTCTTACCTGCTATCGTTACCCAGGTGAGTGCAGAAGGGATTCGCGTTCTGTTAGCCAATGGTGAGCACGAGTCTGTGGACTGGCAAAGCATGCGCTGGGCGCGACCTTTTATTAACAGCCGCAGCATGGGCCCTGCACCTAGAAAAGCTGCCGATATTGTCCAAGTGGGCGATCTGGTGCGTGTACGCCGTCAAGCGGATAACTCACTGAGCTTTTCACAAATACCTAAAGCCCAAGCGGCTCTGGTCTCGCTCGACCCTAATACTGGTGCGATTCGTGCGCTGGTGGGTGGCCTCTCTTTCGAACAAAGCAACTACAACCGCGCCATACAAGCGAAGCGCCAACCGGGCTCAAGCTTTAAGCCGTTTATCTACAGTGCAGCATTGGATGCAGGTTATACCGCAGCCACTATGGTAAATGATGAGTTACTCGAAGTGTTTGAGCCAGGGATGAAAGAAGTCTGGCGCCCTAAAAATGATACCAACACTTTCTTAGGCCCTATCAGGGTGCGCGAAGGCTTATATCGCTCACGTAATATTGTCTCAATCCGTCTTCTGCAAGATATAGGTATGCAGTATGCGCATCAATACATCAGCAAATTCGGCTTTAATACGGATGACTTACCTCGCAACTTATCCTTAGCGCTGGGCACAGCAACCCTGACCCCACTAGAAATCACCACCGGCTGGACGGTATTTGCCAATGGTGGCTTTAAAGTTGATCCATATTTATTAGAGCGCATTGAAAACCGTGATGGTCAGACTATTTTTCTAGCCAATCCTGCTGTCACACCCGCAGGCAAGCAGATCGATCAGTCCACCGATGCTGAGTTCTTTGGGCCATTACTGACTGATAACGAGCCTGAGCCGCAGCTGGAAGCAGAGCGCATTATTGATGAGCGCACCGCTTATATTATGACCAGCATGCTCAAAGATGTGATTACTCGAGGTACTGGACGCCGCGCGCTCAGCCTTAACCGCAGTGATATCGCCGGCAAAACAGGTACTACCAACGAATCTAAAGACAGCTGGTTTGCCGGCTACAACAGTGATGTCGTGACCACAGTCTGGGCAGGTTTTGACCAGCCAGAAAGCTTAGGTCGCAACGAGTATGGTGGCACCATTGCCTTACCCATCTGGATTGACTATATGGCTTACGCATTAAAGGACAAGCCCGTACGGACGATAAAAGAGCCCGCAGGCATAATGACCTTACGTATTGATCCCGTGACGGGACGCATTGCCCGTCCAGGCACCCCTGACGCCTATTTTGAGCTGTTCAAAAGCGAAGATGCGCCACCAACCATGGACGAGTTCGAAAACAGCTGGGACACGCCTGCTAGCCGATACTCTGAACAGCAAGAAGCAGCACCTATCGACCTGTTCTAAGGCGATAACATCTTAACTGCCGTATACCGTACGCAATAAAAAACCCGCTTAAAGCGGGTTTTTTATTAACTGTTGGATCTTAACCGTTAAATACATCATCCACTGACGTCAGCGGGTAATGCTTAGGGTACGGCAAGGTAGCAACACCTGTCTCAATCGCAGCTTTAGCAACAGCATCGGGTACTAAAGTAATGAGACGTGGGTCCATTGGCTTAGGAATAATATATTCACGGCCGAACTCAAGGCAATCAATACCGTAAGCATCACACACCGCGTTGGATACAGGTAGCTTGGTTAGATCACGTAAAGCATGCACTGCAGCAATTTTCATTTCTTCATTAATACGTGTTGCACGCACATCCAGCGCACCACGGAAAATGAAGGGGAAGCCCAAGATATTATTCACTTGGTTAGGGTAGTCAGAACGACCCGTTGCCATAATCACATCAGGACGTGTTTCACGCGCAAGCTTAGGATCAATTTCAGGGTCTGGGTTAGAGCAGGCAAACACAATAGGATCTTTAGCCATACGCGCTAGGTTTTCAGCACTGAGCAAGTTCGGACCTGATAATCCAACAAATGCATCAGCACCTTCCATTGCATCCGCTAAGGTGCGACGGTTAGTTTCATGAGCAAATACGGCTTTGTACTGGTTTAGGTCATCACGACCTGAGTGAATCACACCTTTACGGTCAACCATAAAGATATTTTCAACTTTAGCACCCAAGCTGATTAACAGCTTCATGCATGCCGTTGCTGCAGCACCGGCACCTAAGCAAACAATATGTGCTTCTTCTAGTGTCTTACCAGCGATTTCTAGAGCATTCAACATACCGGCTGCAGTTACAATTGCAGTACCGTGCTGATCGTCATGGAAAACAGGAATATCACACTGCTCGATTAACGCACGCTCAATTTCAAAGCACTCAGGTGCTTTGATATCTTCGAGGTTAATACCACCGAACGTAATAGAGATACGCTTAACTGTATCAATAAAGGCTTGTGGGCTTTCTGCATCGACTTCGATATCAAACACGTCAACGCCAGCAAAACGCTTAAATAGTACGCCTTTACCTTCCATAACAGGCTTAGACGCTAAAGGCCCAAGATTACCCAAACCTAAAATTGCCGTACCGTCTGAAATCACAGCAACGAGGTTACCCTTACCTGTGTATTTATAAGCAAGTTCTGGATCGCGTGCTATTTCACGCACCGGCTCCGCCACTCCTGGGCTGTAAGCAAGCGCTAGATCACGTGCAGTTGCAGTAGGTTTTGTGAGCTCAACACTTAGTTTTCCCGGACGTGGGGAAGCATGGTATTCGAGAGCGGCTGTTTTTAGATCAGACATAATGGGCAATTTCCGCTTGACTATAGAATGAATTTGACGATAACCGAGCATACTCAAGATCGACAATCCCCACAAGTGTATCTCGCGCTGTATCGATGCAAAACGATGAATCTCTTGGGTTTTTCACGTTTATTGCAGCTCAAACATACTCGGATAGCTCACAGTAAGCCGCCACTTAGCATATTTCTTCTGCTGAGCCTTGCGCTCAGATATCCAGCCACGGGCTTGCACATCATGCCCCGCTAACGACTCAAGCGGCTGAGTCTGACTAAAATACTGCAAAGCATCACTTGGAATATGAATCACTACCGAGTACCCCAGTTCTAGCCAAACACCCCCCTTGTTACGCTGTACGCTTTGAATGCGACCTTGCAATAAAGTAAAACCTGCAGCCTTAATCTGATTGGCTGGAATAAAAGTAGCGTTTTTCCACAAACCGATACCCTGACTGCGCGCCTCAGTCTCAGCCTGAGCTAAGCACTGAGCCAAAGCCACATTCGGTGCAATCACCACATGGTAAGCCAAGCCTTCAGATATTAACTGCTCTTCCAAGCTGGCTCCATGCTGCCCATATACATGCGCCAGCACACGTTCATAGCGATCATGGCTTTGCTCGCCAATACTCAACGCGACTGTATCACCATTGGCTTTAACCAACTCAGCCAAACGCTGTTGAGCTTTGCGCGCATAAGGCTGCGTAACGCGCCCCCAACCACCCAACTCTGGGGTGTCGATACCGATTAAACGTATACGGCGATGATCTTGTAAGCGCAAAGTATCACCATCATTCACATAATTGACAGGGAACTGAGCAGCATTAGACGGCGGTGGGCAAAACGATGCGAGCGCATAGGTTTGCGTAAATAGCAGCCAAAAAAAAGCGCCCATAAAGGACGCTTTTCTCAACATAACTACGACCGATTTTATAGAGGTCATTTATATGCTTATTATTTTGTTGAACCGAAACCTGCAAAGCGTTGTTTAAAGCGATCGATACGACCACCTACATCAAGCACTTTTTGTTTGCCGGTATAAAACGGGTGACACTCGGAGCACACATCAATACTGATGTCTTTACCGATAGTAGAACGAGTCGTGATCACGTTACCGCAGCTGCAAGTAGCGTTGATTTCAACATAATTTGGATGAATATCGGCTTTCATGGTGTTTCCTCAACATAACCGTGCCGCCACCCAACACCATTGTCGAGTACCGCACGAAAACAGGGTGTGAATAATACCAGAGCATACACCTGTTGCAACAGTGTTTTTAGCAAATCGTGCTCAACGGTATATTTTCAGCAATTTCTAAGCACATCACGTTTAAATAACGCAGCTTTCGCACTTCTGCTCTTTTTTCGTCATACTATTAGCCTACACCCTGTTACACAACCCCGTTTTACGGGATGAGGAGCTACTGTGAGCATCAATACTGCCAACCGTGTTTTCCCAGCCACGCGACTACGCCGCAACCGCCGTGATGACTTTTCACGTCGTTTAGTGCGCGAAAATCAATTGAGCGTCGATGACCTAATTTATCCGGTCTTTGTGCTCGACGGCACCAACCGCAGAGAAGCTGTTCCCTCAATGCCTGGTGTTGAACGCCTCTCCATTGATCTGCTACTTAAAGAAGCAGAAGCTTGGGTTGAACTGGGTATTCCAGCACTCGCGATATTCCCAGTCACGCCAGTAGACAAGAAATCATTGGATGCTGCCGAAGCGTGGAATCCTGACGCCATCGCCCAGCGTGCCATTCGTGCGCTACGCGAGCGCTTTCCAGACTTAGGTATCATCAGTGATGTGGCTCTTGATCCGTTTACCACTCACGGTCAAGACGGCATCTTAGACGATGACAACTATGTTATGAACGAAGAGACCGTTGATGCACTGGTGCGTCAGGCTCTCTCACATGCCGATGCCGGTGCACAAATCGTTGCCCCTTCAGACATGATGGATGGTCGTATCTTAGCCATGCGTGAAGCGTTAGAAATGGCAGGGCACACCAACGTACGCATCATGGCCTACTCGGCTAAATATGCCAGCGCCTACTACGGACCCTTCCGTGATGCAGTCGGTTCAGCAGCGAACTTGGGTACAGCTAATAAGTCCACCTACCAAATGGACCCAGCCAACAGCAATGAAGCCCTGCACGAAGTCGCAACCGACCTTGCTGAAGGTGCCGATATGGTGATGGTTAAGCCGGGTATGCCGTACTTGGATATTGTTCAGCGCGTTAAAGACGAATTTAAAGCGCCTACTTTTGCTTACCAAGTCAGTGGCGAATATGCGATGCATATGGCTGCGATTCAAAATGGCTGGCTCAGCGACGCAGTGATTATGGAATCCTTAGTGGCATTTAAACGTGCCGGTGCAGACGGTATTCTGACTTACTTCGCCGTACACGCTGCAAAACAATTGAAACAAGGCGCTTAATTTATAACGGAGAGTCTATGAGCAACGCAGGACCGATTCAGCCAGCAGCTATTGCTGAGCATACAACCGAGGTCGCTGAGGCGGCCACGGTTGCATCTAATACGCTAACCACAGATGAGTCCTGCGCTGCACTAGCGCCGATTACCAATCTTGATGACAGCAGCCTGTATATTCATCGTGAATTATCACAGCTGCAATTTAATATCCGTGTTTTAGAGCAAGCGCTGGATGAATCCGCGCCGCTGCTAGAGCGCCTTAAATTTCTGTTAATTTTCTCCAGCAATCTCGATGAGTTCTTTGAAATTCGCGTCGCTGGACTGAAAAAACAAATCACCTTTGCTCGCGAACAGGCTGATGCTGATGGCTTACAGCCGCACCAAGCCTTAGCGCGTATTTCAGACTTAGTTCACGAACAAGTTGACCGCCAATACCAAATTCTCAATGATATTTTGCTGCCCGAACTGGCCCAGCAAGATATACGTTTTATCCGCCGGCGCAAATGGACCAGCGAGATAAAAGCATGGGTCAAAAAATACTTTGATGCAGAAATTGCGCCGATTATTACCCCAATCGGTCTTGATCCCACTCATCCCTTCCCTCTGCTGGTCAATAAAAGTCTAAATTTTATTGTCGAGCTCGAAGGCGTGGATGCTTTTGGTCGCGACTCAGGTTTAGCGATTTTGCCTGCGCCACGCTTACTGCCGCGAGTGATTCAAGTGCCCGAGGAGGTCGGTGGACCTGGGGTTAATTATGTGTTTTTATCCTCAATGATTCATGCGCATGCCGATGATCTTTTTCATGGTATGAGCGTCAAAGGCTGCTACCAGTTTAGACTGACGCGTAACGCTGATTTATCAGTGGATGCAGAAGATGTTGAAGACTTAGCCCGTGCGCTGCGCGGTGAACTCTATTCACGCCGCTTTGGTGATGCAGTGCGTCTTGAAGTGGCGGACACCTGCCCTGCGCACTTGATGGATTTTTTACTCAAACAATTCGGCTTATCCCCAGCCGAACTCTATCAAGTCAATGGTCCGGTCAATCTGACACGCTTATTTAGTGTGACCAGTCTTGAAAGCCACCCGCATTTGCAGTTTCCGCCTTTCACCCCATCGATCCCCAAGGCTCTGCAAAATAGCGAGAATATTTTCCAAGCCATCAGTAAGCACGATATTTTGCTCTACCACCCGTTTGAATCTTTTACGCCGGTGATCGACTTATTGCGGCGTGCCGCCAAAGACCCCAACGTATTAGCGATTAAACAAACGCTCTACCGCGCCGGAGCTAACTCTGAAATCGTTGATGCGCTGGTGGATGCTGCGCGTAACGGTAAAGAAGTCACCGTCGTTATTGAACTGCGCGCACGCTTTGACGAAGAGTCCAATCTGGCCTTAGCCAGCCGTTTACAAGCGGCCGGTGCGGTGGTGATTTATGGTGTGGTGGGCTTTAAAACCCATGCCAAAATCGTCTCAATTTTACGCCGCGAAAACGGAAATTTTGTGCGTTATGCGCATTTGGGCACCGGTAATTACCATGCAGGCAACGCGCGCTTATACACGGATTACAGCTTACTGACGGCTGACCCCGAGCTCTGTGAAGACGTATCAAAGTTGTTTAACCAACTGATTGGTATGGGTAAAACCTTACCGATGAAAAAACTATTCCATGCGCCCTTTACTCTACGTAAAACCTTACTGGAGCTGATCGCCCGCGAAGCCAGCCAGGCCAGTGAAGGAAAAGACGCACGAATTATTGTTAAAGTGAATGCACTCACCGATGCACGCATGATTAAGGCGCTTTACAAAGCCAGTCAGGCTGGGGTGAAAATCGATCTGATTGTGCGTGGTATGTGCTGCTTACGCCCAGGTATCCCTGGCGTTTCACACAATATTCAAGTGCGTTCGATTATTGGCCAACTGCTGGAACACAGCCGCGTATTCTACTTTCTCAACAGTGCCGGTGATGAACAATTACTGCTCTCCAGCGCCGACTGGATGGAGCGTAATCTCGATAAACGTATCGAAACCTGCTTTCCGCTGGAAAACAAAAAAATGATTACGCGAGTGAAAAAAGAACTGCTGACGTATCTGCGCGATAACACCCACGCATGGTTGTTACAAAGCGACGGCAGCTATCAGCACTTACAACCCGATGACGCGGAAAGCGCCAGCAACGCACAAGCGCTACTGTTAGAAAAACTCAGCATACCGCTGATTGATGCGCCTTAACGCTTTGATCTAGCACATCAGCAACGCATAAAAAAAGGCAGATGCTTTCAAGCGTCTGCCTTTTTTATTGCACATCGATAAACTTAGGCAACGGCGTATCCGCGTGGAGATACGCCGCATACCTCAGCTTATTTCAGTAACATGGTACCGTTCTTAGCAAGATTGGTGTGCCATGAGAACGCTTTTTCCAAGATGTGCGGAGTTTGGCCGCCACGTATTTTAGCTTCTGCTAAGTAATCACGTGCTTGTTTTTTGTAATCAGGGTGCATACAGTTTTCGATAATCAACTCTGCAGCTTGCGTTGGCGCTAAGCCACGAATATCAGCATAACCTTGCTCAGTGATCAGCACATCAACGTCATGGTTGGTGTGGTCAACGTGGGCAACAAACGGCACGATTGCTGAGATGTTGCCACCTTTAGCAGTCGACTGAGTTACGAAAATAGTAATACGTGCGTTACGCGCGAAGTCGCCTGAACCACCGATACCGTTCATCATATGCGTGCCGCCAACGTGCGTTGAGTTCACGTTACCGTAGATATCAGCTTCTAACGCAGTGTTAAAAGAGATAATACCTAAACGGCGAATCACTTCAGGGTGGTTAGAGATTTCTTGTGGACGGAAGACGATTTTGTCTTTGTACTTCGCAAGGTCAGTACCTAGTGTTGCTACACGCTTTGCAGACAGAGACAACGCCGTACCGGCTGCGAACTTCACAACACCCGCATCGATCAAGTCAAATACGCCGTCTTGCAGCACTTCAGAGGCAACGATAATGTCTTTAAAGCCTGAAGTTTTCATACCATTGAGTACAGCGTTCGCCACTGAACCCACACCCGACTGAATTGGTGCAAGGCTTTCAGTTAAACGGCCCAATTTAACTTCTTCGCCAAGGAACGCGAGCAAGTTGTTAGCAATTTGCTGAGTTTCTTCGTTTGGCTCAAACAGTGGTGATGGAATATCAGCTTCGTTAGAAATAATGATACCGCGGATTTTCGCAGGATCAACTTTCATACCCGGCGTACCAATACGCTTACTGACTTCAAATACCGGAATCGCTTCGCGCGTATTTTCACCCGCTGGTTCTGGGATGTAAATATCGTGCATACCTTCGTATTCAGACGGTGCGCTGGTATTGAGCTCAATAATCACATGCTTAGCAGTTTGCAAGAAGATCGGTGAGTTACCCACTGAACCTGTAGGGATAATATCGCCATCTTCAGTGATCGCTGCTGCTTCAATAATCGCGTAATCAATCGCTGGGTAAGTACCCTGACGAATGGACTCAGCCATATGAGATAAGTGCTGATCAATATAGAAGATTTCGCCAGCGTTAATTTTTTTACGCTGAACTGCGTTACCTTGATAAGGAACGCGCAAGTTGATGATGTCTGCTTCAGCCATGGACTGGTCAGCAGCTGGGCCCATTGATGCACCCGTGAATAAGTTAACTTTGAATTTTTCTTTTTTGCCGCGTTCAGCCAATGCTTTAGGGAACAGTTTTGGCTCACCAAATAAAGTGAAACCGCTCATACCTAAAGTCATGCCATCTTCAATCCAAGTGGCTGCTTCTTCTGCTGTAACAACTTTATCTAAAAACGCTTTATTACGAATAAATTTACTTAAATCAGTGCTCATGCAACCACCTTTAAAGAGTTGTTGTTTTGAATAATATGTCTGCTGAAAGACTTGATTGTATAGATTTTTCTGCGCATTAACTAAAGCAATCACTGCACTTGATAGCGCAGCAGAGGCTTTGACTACTTTATAGCATTCTATGCCTATAAGATTTTTTAACAGCTATACCAAGGTCGATTCTCATAGGTCTTCAAATGATTCAACCATGATCCCCTCTGCGTAAGCAAATACCTTACAACAACATCAAAAAATATGCACAAAAAACCACCCGAAGGTGGTTGTAGAGTTCATTAAGCCATCCATAGAGCGACCTAACCGGGATGACCATCGACACGTGCGCGCAGCAGCATCGGCGCATACCCCCAAAGATAAACAGCAAAACTCAAGCACCAGCAGACTGCAGCAACCCATAAACCTGGGAGATAAGCCCAGTCCACCAAAAATACTCGAGCCAGTGCACCACAATTAAATAAAGCAAATGCCCATACAATCGACTTGGGTGGCTGCAGTGGCCGTCCTGTATGTCCCAATGTCACTCGCGCAATCATCGCCAGAATCAAACCACCCATCGCACCGACGGTCAGCGCGTGCACAGCCAGACTCATATTATTCAATAGCGAAAAGTGCCATAAGGCCATGGCAAAACACGCAGCTGCCAGCCATGCATAGGCCACATGCAACGACCAGAGTAAAGGTACACGCCAAATACCGACGTCATACCAGCGCAACAATCGAATCAAGTGCCCCACACCAAGCGCCGCAAATGCAACGCCAATCAGCATCTGCGGTTGCATCGCCCAACCTTGCATTAAGGTGATCGACACCAGCACCGTACCGATCAATAACGCCCAATCGAGTTTTGGCCATGGCGTCACACCTTCTTTACGCAACAATCCGCGTTGAGTAAAAAATGGAATCACGCGCCCACCGATCATGCTCATAATACCTGCAACAAACCATACGCCACCGACAGTGGCCTGACGTTGTAAGGCATCATTCCCCGTCGCCACACCATATAAAGTCACTGCATTTGCCGCAGCTAACAGCAGTAACATCACCACCAAAGGATAGTTACGCACTTGGCGTACGGGCCAGACACTGCGCGCCATTTGCGCTGCCACTAGGGGTAAAAACAAAGCATCCAACAACACTACACACCAAATCGGTGCGCCGACCAACCATGCCACCCGTGCAGCAATCCATAAGGCCGTCAACGCCATCAGCGGACGATCTGATAAACCTGGCACCCCAGTCCATGCCTGCACCGCTGTCAGTAAAAACCCAGCAATAATCGCTGTGGCAAAACCGAACAACAGTTCATGGCGATGCCAAGCTAACCAGCCACCCGTGGGCTGCCATTCTATAAACCAGCCATTTAATGCCATAATCCATAGAGGAATCGCCAGCATTGCCAAGGCACTGCCCAGCAAGAAAAAAGGCCTAAAACCCAAACGAAATAAAGGCACAATTGCTAAGGCCTGACGCCGATCAATTACATTCACAGTAAGTCTCCTAAGCCTAAGCCACAGCTTTACAGGCTGCCATTGCATATCGTTTATATATGACTATCAGCATAGACCGGTTAAGCGCCAGAACTGCTAGACCAAAATCAAGAATAGATAATATCTCAGCAGCAGTTGCCTTTAAAAACAATAGGCACAAAAAAACCGCCGAGTAGATCATCTACAGGGCGGTTTTTTGAATCAGCTCAGCTATTAATTCAAACCTTGAATATAGCTTGATACTGCTTTGATATCTTTGTTGCTCAGCTTTCCAGCGATTGTGCGCATAATCATTGCGTCACCATCATTATTACGGATGCCTTCACGGAACTCAGTCAATTGCTTAGCGGTGTAATCAGCATGCTGACCACTCAACTTTGGGAAGATCGCTAAATCAAGACCCGCACCATTAGGTGAGTGACAACCGATACAAGCCGGTAGGCCTTCAGCAATTTTCCCGCCTTGGAATAGTTGCTCACCACGTTCAACCAATTCAGGATCAGCAGCACTGGTCGAACCTTTTTGGCTTGAATACCAAGCGGCAATATCTTCTAAATCTTGCTCAGTCATCGCATCTAACATGCCCGTCATTTCAATAATTGGACGTTCATTAGATTTAATATCGTTCATTTGCTTAAGCAAATAACGCTCACCTTGACCTGCAAGTTTTGGAAAGTTAGGTAACATGCTATTACCATCAGCATTGTGACAGGCAGAACATGTCGCAATTTTACCTTGACCTGCAGCAGCATCGCCTGCGGCATGGGCTAAACCACTGATGCCCAAGGTCAACAACAGACTTACAACTAGTTTGTTCATCAGCTCTTCCAACTACGGCTAAAAGTATTTTTGCCGGATCGACATCGTCTTTTAAATGATGAGATCAATCGCAGCGCTTATAAATTATGAGAAGATTACCACAATTTGTTACGCAGACAACCTTTTACAGATAGATCGACAGCAATGCGTACATACAATCTGAAGCATTATATACTGCTCAGACTAAAACAGACACGAACCTCTTGCAGCACTTTTTACTTGGATAACTTATGCAGCCTAAAAACCCCATTATCGGCCTGTGCCAACAAGCCAGCTTTCTCACCAGCGCGGCCCGTGTTGAGCAGTGTCCTATAGATGAAGGCTACGAAGTCGCCTTTGCAGGTCGCTCCAATGCAGGAAAATCCAGCGCACTGAATACCCTCACCCGTGCCAGCTTAGCCCGCACCTCGAAAACTCCAGGGCGCACGCAGCTGCTGAACTTCTTTAGTCTAGATGAAGAACGCCGCCTCGTTGACCTACCCGGTTACGGCTATGCAAAAGTGCCTATCCCACTGAAACTGCACTGGCAGCGTCACCTGGAAGCTTACTTTGCTAGCCGCAACAGCTTAATGGGCTTGGTGCTGATGATGGATATCCGTCATCCGCTGACACCTTTTGACTGTTTAATGCTGGACTGGGCGGCGGCAAACCAAATGCCCATGCATATTTTGCTGACTAAAGCCGACAAACTGACCTTTGGTGCCGGTAAAGCCTCTTTACTGAAAACCCAAAAAGATATTCAGCAAAAATGGGGCAGTACCGCAACCATTCAGCTGTTCTCATCCACCAAACGTATTGGTATTGATGAAGCACACTATGTTTTAGCCAACTGGTTACAGCTGATAGAGCCGGCAGACACCGATGATTTCGATCATGAAGAAGATGACACGCTAGAAGAAGAATAACCTGTCCTCTCAGCGCCAGCCTGCCGCATCATAAGCAGTACGGCGCTGATATCAACTGCACTTGAATACGCTTCTAAAAACTACGCCCCAAGTTTAAATACAACGCACTCTCAGAGTTATCATTGACACCATAGCTGAAATTCAGCGGTCCCAGCGGCGTATCCACGGCAACAAACACACTCATAGCGCTGATATAACCACTGTCTAAATCATTCGACTGATTCCACACCCGCCCACGTTCTACGGACATCCCGGCATACACCGGCAAACCCAATGAAAAACTCTTGATTGGCGTTAACTGCCGATAATAAATCAGTCGACCAATACTGACGTTTTGCCCCGCTAAAGCATTTTCACGGTAACCCGACAGCTTTTGTGCGCCCCCGATTTGATAGCTGGACGTCACAACTTCCTTAGCATCCAAAGTACGCGCATAACGCCCGCCTAGAACCCAAGTATTGGCGCCCCAGTTAAAGGGTTTATTAATTTCAACCAACCACTGGCGGTAACGTTCATCCGAACCCAGCTCAGTTGCATGCTGCCATGCCGACACACGCAACTCTTCGCCCCTGCTTGGGAAGTTCACGTTATCTAAACTATCAAACGCATATTCGAGCTTGTAATAGCCCTCTTTAAAACTAAAGTCAGGTAAGCCACGATCACCAATGCGCACATCGGCATTGCCCCAACCCGAGCCCACACCAAAACGTATTTCCGCATTGGTAGCAATTTGCCGCCCCAGATTAAAACCATAACGCACGCGCTGCAGGCGATATTCAGCAATCGGATCATTGTCCTCAACAAATTTAATATTACGCACCTCACCATGCAGCCAAGGCGAGATAAAGTAGCGCGAGCCAATATCCAGCGGCTGATAAAACTCAGTGTACAACTCCTGATTATCACCCAACTGCACGCGACTCAGCCACTCTGCACCTAAACGGTTAATGCCATTCATCCGAAAGCTAGCACCGATATTAAAGACACTATCACCGCGTAAATCATCCGATAAATTAAGGCCTAAACGTAAGTAGTCAGTCCCCGTGCCCTTATCCGTAGCATTGATGACCAAGGCATTACCGCCCTGTTCAGGCTGCAAACGGTACTCAACACGATCAAAATATTCCAAACCGTAGAGCGTACCCATATCCTTTTGCAGCTTTTCAATATCCAAGGGTTCGTTGAGCGGTTGACGAATATAATAACGAATCACCTCGTCGCCCACTTTTGAGGTATTGGTCACCTGCACTGAAGTAATCAGCGGCGCTTTTTTAATTTTCTTGGTATTGCTGGCTAACTTTTTCTGCTCTGACAGCGGTTGCGCTAGATCAGCAAAGCGCCATTGCAGTGCATGAGTGGCACTGTAACCAGCATCTATCATTTCCTGCGCACGAGCAAAATCAGTCACACCAAAACCGGTCAACGGTGGCTGCACTAAAATATCTTGCTCCTGCAACGTCGCCAATTGCGCTTCAGAGTTACGCCGTGTCAGCAACGCCACGGACTGATTTAAAATATCAAATACCGTATGTAAAGAATCCGTTGACGCTAAGGGCGAACCAATATCTACCACGATTAAACGATCGACACCCATCTGCCGCGCGATATCCACCGGAATATTATTAGAAATACCCCCGTCTACCAGCAGCTGCCCATCCACCTCAACCGGCGTTAATACTGCAGGAATCGACATACTGGCGCGCACGGCTAAGGCTAAATGACCTTGCGAAAACACCACTGTTTCACCGGTCGAAATATCCGCTGCCACCGCACGAAACGGAATCGGTAACTGATCAAAATCTTCCACTGCACCGGCACGCGCAAAGAGCTTTTCCAATAACAGCGCTAAGTTTTGCCCTTGCAGCACACCCAAGGGCAAACCCAAGCTGCCATCATCACGAAAACTAAGTTTTTGCTTCACTAAGAAGTCACGATCATCTTGCTTGCGGCGAAAAGGAATATCCTCACGCGGCGGCGCATCTGACAAGGCTTGCTGCCAATTCAGCTCTGTCGCCAGCTTTTCCAGCTCATCAATTCGATATCCAGCAGCATAGAGCCCACCAACCACCGCGCCCATACTAGTACCAGCAATCGCATCAATGACAATGCCCTGTTCTTCTAACGCTTTAAGTACACCCACATGCGCCAAACCACGTGCGGCACCACCGGATAACACCAGGCCCACACGTTCACGCTCAGCATCAACAAGCGGTTGAGCAAAGACCGACGTCACGCAAGAAAGGATAAGAACACTGGCGCACCAGCTGAATAATCGACGCATAAGCTCCATCTCACAACACGCTATAACACTATTAATAAACAGCGACTGTACCAGCCAAAACACCTTAGACATTATAAGAATATAACTGCACTTTTTCAGCCCAAGCACATTGGCATGTTGAACTGATTATTCAGAATGTGCAGTGACTGTCACCAGTTTCAATGCCAAACCTGCAAAAACAACACCCGCTATGCGATTTAAATACACCTGAGCTTTAGGCGAGTTATTTAACCAACCGCCCAAGGTTCCTGCCAATACAGCAATGGCACAAAAAATCACCAACGAAACACACAGAAAAACACCACCCAGAATAAAAATCTGTGGGGCAAGCTCACCCTGGTCAGGCGAAGCAAACTGCGGTAGAAAAGCAAGGAAAAATATCGACACCTTAGGGTTAGTGATATTCATAATGATACCGCGACGATACAGCACCCAATTAGATCGTGCGCTCAACCTAGGCGCATCAAGCGTACTCGCTGACGCGCTCAATGCCTGCCACGCCAAATACAGCAGATAGATTGCACCCACTACTTTTAAAGCAATAAAGGCCACAGCAGAGGTCTGGAAGATGACTGCCACACCCAAAGCCACGGCAGTGGTGTGTACGATCAAGCCGCTACTCAGTCCCAGCGTCACTAAAATACCGGATGTCTTACCGTAGAGCGCAGATTGCGCTAGAACAAAAATATTATCTGGACCAGGAGCAAGGCTCAGTAAAGCCGAAGCAACTATAAAGGTGAGCATAGAATCAATGGGCATTGTTTTATCTCGGGGTTTTCCGCGTAGCACGTTGTATGCAGCATGCTGATCCACTGAAAAAAAATCGGCCAAAGCTTAGATTTTTATACTCAGCAGACGGCTCTATAGCAGATAGCTAGATCACGCGAAAATCTTAAACTGCAGATACAAAAAAGCCCCGTATTTCTACGAGGCTTTGTTTGTTTGGTGCCGGCACCAAGAGTCGAACTCGGGACCTACTGATTACAAGTCAAAATGCCAAGCACCCCTTTTTAAGGGTTGAAAACTCCTCACATACTCAGGTTTAAAAGCACCTCTCAGATTTCTTTCTGTGAGGTAGTCATGAAAAAAGTAGCCGTTATTTCCACTAAAGGTGGCGTAGGAAAAACCACAACAGCAGTCAACCTAGCAGGTATTGCTGCTGATGCTGGAAAGCGTGTTCTGCTCCTTGATCTGGACATTCAACCAACTCTGTCCAGTTATTTCCACCTAGAAGCCGAAGCTGATGGTGGCATATTTCAGCTCGTTGGCTTCAACGAGACTCGCCACAGCGAAATCATCTCCGGTACCTCCATACCGAATCTTCATGTCATCAAGTCAAATGATGATCAGGGCCAGCTGAACAGTCTGCTACTTAACGCTGCTGACGGTCGCCTACGACTTCTCCGTTTACTGGAAGCATTTAAAGACGATTACGACTTGGTTGTCATGGACACCCAAGGCGCACGCTCCGTCACGCTCGAAATGGCACTGCTGGCAGCTGACACCGCAATCTCTCCAATTATCCCGGAGCTACTCGCAGCACGTGAGTTTCGGCGTGGAACCATAGCGCTGTTTGATGAGCTTAGTAGCTATCAATACATGGGTATTCAGCTGCCAGAGTTGCAGGTCTTTATCAACAGAGCCGATGCGGTCACAACTGATGCACGATTGATTACAGAAAACCTGCACAGCACATTTGATGGTGATTCAGGCATTCGCGTACTCGACACATCTGTTCCCAACCTAGCCTCGTACCGACGCGCAGCAAGTCTTTCAATGCCCGCCCACCGTATTGAAACTCGCAAACCCTCTGGCAGAAAAGCCTCTTCCGCCTTGGAAACAATGACAGCGCTTGCCATTGAAGTTTTCCCAGAGTGGGCAGATGACTTTCGACAGCTAACCCCAGAGAAAGTAAACAGCATGTTTGATACTTCTACGCTTGCTCAGCTTGAAGTTGAGGAAGGTCGCGAATGACTACCTTATCCACATCTACACCCTACTCGTTCGAAGCAGAACACGCCGTACTAGGCGGCCTGATTCTGGACAACCAGACTTGGGACCTAATTGCCGGAGTGCTTACCGAGTCGGATTTCTTTCAGTTTAACAATAGGCAGCTATTCAAACTGATTCGCGAACTTTCCGAGCGCAGCGAGCCATTTGATGTCATTACTATTTCCGAGCTTGCCATGCAACGCGAGATGGGCAGCCAAGAGTTTTTGGCCTACGTTGGTGAAATCTGTCTCAACACCCCTTCTACTGCAAACATTGAAGCCTACCGCGACATTGTTCGAGAGCGCTCACAGCTGCGACGACTGATCAAGATTGGCCATGATTGCACCCGCTTGGCCAGCTCTAAAGAGGCTGTCAGTGAAGATGTACGTGAGGAAATTGAGCGGGAGTTGTTCACGCTTTCGTCCGAATCAGCCAGCAATTTTACCGACCTCCGGGCGGTCATGCTGGAGGTGATTGATGAAGTGGATTTCGCCGTTCAAAACAACATCAGCTTACTAGGTCTAGACACTGGACTGATCGACCTAAACAACCTTACTGGCGGTTGGTTTACAGGTCTCAACATACTTGCAGCACGGCCTTCAATGGGAAAAACAGGTCTGTGTCTCAGGTTCATCCAAGCAGCTTTAGACACATTACCTAAAGAACAAACCGTCCAATTCTACAGTTTGGAAATGCCCTCAAAACAAATTGCATACAGGCTTGCAGCCTTAATCGGCAAGCTCAACATGCAGAAGCTTCGGAGCGGGAAACTTGACGATGAAGGCTGGGCAAAATTAGCCGCCGCCGTTGCTAAAATTAACGAATTGCGCGATCGCCTAGTCATCGACGATGACAGCCACATGAACCCATCAAAACTTCGCTCAAAAGCACGCCGAGCAGCAAGGCAGTTTGGGAAGCCGGGGCTCATTGTGGTTGATTATCTTCAGCTCATGCACTCATCCCAGAAACGTGAAAATCGTAATCTTGAAGTTGCTGAAATTTCAGGCGGTCTCAAAGCCTTATCCAAAGAAATGGACTGCCCCGTGATCGCTTTGTCACAGCTTAACCGCAGCGTTGAAAACCGGCCCAACAAGCGGCCAAACAACAGCGATCTCCGGGACTCTGGCTCCCTTGAGCAAGATGCCGACCTCATCATGTTCATTTATCGAGATGAGTACTACAACGAGGACTCGGACGAGAAAGGCATTGCAGAAATAATTTTAGGTAAAAATCGGAACGGCCCAACAGGCGTTGTCAGAACGGCATTCATTCCAGATCAGATCCGGTTTGACGACCTTAATTACGCCAACATGGAGGGTGTTCGGATATGAACAGCAAAGACATCATTACATTCACAGTCGAGTGTAGTTTAAGCAGTTTCTCCAGCTTTATTGACATGCTGGAAAGCCAGAAAAACAAAAGCAATCTGTACGATCGAAAAATTATTCGCGCAACCAAGCATCAAGGCAATCTGGTGCGCAACCGCTGTGTTGTCTGTCTTTTCGGAGTAACGGACAGCTTTGCTGTGATGGGTTCTATAGCAAGACAGCTCAAAGCAGTAAACACAACCCACAGCTCACCTGTTTTTTTAAAAGCATTCTCAGTTATTAACCAGGAGCAGCACTCATGAATACTAAGGTCACCAAGGAGCTGATTGAAAGACAGATGGGAGCCAAAGGTTTTTCATCGAATGTGGCTCCGCTCAAACGTCTCACTGATCCCCTGCAAGACACACCCATGGTGGTCACCCTAGATCAGCTAAGCTCGTATGAACATAACCCGCGTAAAACACGCAACCCTCTATATGACGAGATCAAGGCATCAATTAAAGCCCGTGGACTAGATCAGCCACCGCTCATTACACGTCGCCCTGGTGAAGATCATTACATCATAAGAAACGGTGGTAACACCCGACTGGAGATCTTAAACGAACTGTGGCGTGAAACTAAAGATGAGCAGTTCTTCCGTATCCACTGCCTCTTCAAGCCTTGGCAGTCAGAGATCAACGCGTTAGCCGGACACCTTGCTGAAAACGAGCTGCATGGACAGCTAAGCTTTATCGACAAAGCTCAGGGTATCGCTCAAATCAAAGCCATGTACGAGGAGCATGATGGTGAGCAGCTTTCTCTACGCAAGCTTTCTGATCGTCTTAAACAGGATGGCTATCCTGTTTCACATAGCCTTTTAGGGCACATGCTTGAGTGCGTCAACAGCATCCTACCTGCCCTGCCCAATACATTGATGCAGGGGCTTGGTAGAGCTCAAGTAGCCAAGCTAATTGTGCTTAAAAACAACCTAACCAAGGTCTGGGACAAATACGACGACAGTGGCAGTGATTTCTTTGAGTTCTGGCTGACGGTCTTAGCAGCGCACGACACTGGCGTGGACTCCTACAACTATGAGGTGATTCAAGATGAGCTGATCGGACAAATGTCAGCCATGCTGGGACAAAGTTACAATATCCTAGAGCTTGATCTAGCGGTTGCTTCAGAAGGCATTGTTAACAAGAACCCACTCTCTGTTGAACAGCTGGCCAGCATAGCTCAAAACCCACCCCTCCCTGTTGAATCAGATACCGAGCATCATGATAGTCAAGACGCAGCAGCCATAGTAGAGAGTTCTACTCCAGAAGAAGCCCCTGTGACAAACGGTGCAACGCACACACAAGAGCCAGCTCCTCAAGCTGCAAGATCTTCACAGTCTATTCCTGAAGCTGAGCCAAAATTGCAGTCCGACAAGGACATAAACCCTGAAGCATTTATTGACGGGCACATTGTCACCCCTTCTCAAGAAAGCGATACGATTTTGAGAACAAGACAGCAGGTAGCAATGCACAACGGTGATCAACTGCCTGATTTCAAAGAGTCGGTTTTGACCTCCATTCCGGTTACCGCTGGCGGCCCTTCATCTAGTGTTTCAGATGTCTGGTACATCGAGACACGCATAAAGGACCCACTGAGCTTACGACACAATATTTGGCTTTTGGTTAAAGATATCTGCTCAACAACTGGTGTTACGGGATTTGGAGCAACAAAAGAAGGTTTAGGGTTTGGCATTTTCGGCAAACTAGGCACCGATGGCACGCCTATATCACAAAGCGTACAACTGATGTTGCTATCCATTTTACGCACAACTGACAGCTTTTCCGAGCAAGCTCCTATCCCGCTTTCATCCGCTCTATTTTCACAAATCCTGATCGGCAGCTACGACATTACAGTGGGCCTTAATGGTCCCACAGATGTCGGACTGGCTCGCTTGGAAGATGCTGAACTGGTGAAGCTTTTCCGCATCATTCGGTTGGCGCGAGTACTAGTTGACCTGGAAAAAGAGCTGACAGAGCAACTTGATGAGGAGCAGAGCCATGAATAGGGACTGTAAGTTTACTCCGTTATCAAAGGTCACCCCTATACCCTCAGTCAGCCGAATACCTGCAAGTAGGACGGTAAGTGACAACGACAAAATTACACCGGTGGCTCCGGTCCCAAGCTACATTTTTAACCAAGCCCTCGTCACTCTAGTCTTACAGGAAGCCAGTGAAGGGAAAATGCAGCGTTGCAAATCCTTAGGATTTACGCCTGACCTTATTTTAAGACTGCAAAGCCTTGCACCCACTAAGTTACACAAAGTGGTCAGTTCTCCGTATTTATGGATTAAACCGTCGATAGATCCGCGAGCTCTTGAATTAATACTGAACAAAATTGATCGTGACGAAGAGTTGGAGCGATTGATCAATCGCGCAATCAAGCTAGGGGCCACTACACCAATGCTGAACAGTTTTTTCGGCCTGTCTCACACAGAAGTTGCTGAGCGACGACGTACTTTGCAAGTTCAGTCAAGAACCGGGCGACTGCCTGCTCTTAGTAATGATCAGAGACACGCTGTCTGGGAGCGCTGGGTGGCTCTAGTACAGCAGCTTGAAAAGAGCCATGGATGTGAACCTGTAGCTTCAATCCAAAATATCATGAGCGGTGCTGAACTGGACGAAATGAATCAACTGGACCTCATGATGGTCATCGCAGAAGAGCAAAAAATTCTGGTAGGGCAAATCTGGATGGAAATCGTCGAATGCCAGTCAGAGGAGGATGCTTAGCATGAGCAACGATAACTGGCTAAGGCTCTCACAAATCATTGACGGGACTGTTTCCGAAAAATGGCCTGAGATTCCTCAGCTTAATCAACCCTCTCCCGGCGGACAAGCCTCTTCCTCTGGAGCTGCAGGTTTTGTTTATAGTGGGCTAAAGCAGGAAATCGTACCTCAGCGTCTGCTACTGGACAGTAGACTGACACCTCTAGAAAGAAATGGCTGGCTCGTTTTCAAAATGCTGCTTGATAAGCAAGGGTATTCAGTCCCTAGGTATCAGGACTTACAGCCATACTTGGCTCAAACCCCCTATGGAGAACAAGCATCACGGGAAACAATTTCAAGAGTCATCGCCATTTTGCGCATGACACGCTGGATCAGTTTATTAGCACAGGGACGTGATAGCGGCACAGGCCGAATAGTCGGCAACATGTACATATTGCACGAAGATCCTGTAACAGCGCAGGAAGCAGAAATGATTGACACAGGCTACGCTGAGCTTGTGACTAAAAACCTACACCACAACATTAAATCAGTACGAATCGTCGCTGAGAAAGTTGCTGAAGAACTTGCAGAAGCAGCAGGCACGGTTATCCCTACACGACTGGATATTCTGCAACAACGGATTGAGAACACAAGGCCAAGCCAAAATACGGCTAACAGTTCGGGATCCGAACGCAGAAAAGTCACCCTAGTTCGGAATCCGAACTCAGCGAAAAAGCCTAGTTCGGAGCCTAGTTCGGAATCCGAATTCAGTGAAAACAGCCTAGTTCGGAATAATTCCAACCTTAGTTCGGATTCCGAACTAAGCCGCGAAGCCACTAAAATCAACGCAGTTCGGAATCCGAACTACAGTACTGTACTTAGTACATATACTTGTACTGTACTGTACAGAGACTCAGAAGGTAAAAATCACAACTCAAATATCCAGTGGCCAGAGCATCTTGATGACCACATTCCTGATGACGAACGAAGGCAAGCTCTGGCAATGCTTGAGTATCAGGAGCCCGACCTACAACAAGAACTGATCAACGAACTGGCTGCACGCTGCCAGCAAGGCGGCATCCAAAAACCACTAGGCTACTTGCGTGGCCTTGTGCGCAAAGCCGAACGAGGTGAGTTCAAGCTATGGTCTGGTCAAAGCCAAACAGCCTGTGAGTCACACCCAGCGACCAGTCACATCCCTACTAACCTCCAAACAACACATTCCCCGTCCTCAGGCATCTCGGATCTGAAACGCGTTCCCATTGATGAACTTTCAGCAGAAGGCAAAGCCGGGTATTTGGCCGTGCGCTCCCTGCTGGACGGCATGAAATCCTCTCGCCAGTTGGACACAGCAGATAACCCTTAGGAGAACAGAACATGAAATATCAGATTAAAAGGAGCGTTAAAAAATGAGTAAATTAACACTTGAACAAATGAGTTTCAGCGATCAGGAATTTGATGCAATGTGGAGTTTATGGAGGCACAAAGGTCATAACCCAGCCGAAAAGCTCAGCGTTTTTGAGTCGAGAAACGGCGACGAGACTCATTATTCCGTCGGAATATTGGATTATATCAGCCTAGAGAATCGCATTTTCCCCAATGAAAAAGTTTATAAAAACTACGCGCAAGCTTTTGCAGCGGTAGGCCGCGCACTGGATAAGTTTAATGCCTGTAAAGACAGTCAGTAGATCTTTTCAATCCCAACCGTTATGACATCTATTAAAGAGTTCAAGAAACTCGTGAAATACGAAAAACTCTTAAGCAAGTTAAGGCCGAACCTTAGGCTGTCGAGTGATTCGATAACCAAGAATGCCGGATGACAACCCTAGTCACTGTCTTGTAGAGCTTGGCCGACCCAAGCTCAGCTTGAATAAAGAATATGATGCAGAATACATCTGCGTCATAGGTCGTAAAAAGTACGATTTATAGTTTTCTGTGAGCACCAATAAAAAACTGTCTATCCCCGAGACACCCAGAACATCAGCAGACTGTAATGGGGGTTGACACTTAGAATCAGAAAAACACTGTTTAGGCCCTAAACACCCAGAGCATCAACAGACTGTAATGGGGGTTGACACTTGGAACCAGCAAAACACTGTTTACCCCCGAGACACCCAGAACATCAGCAGACTGTAATGGGGGTTGACACTTGGAACCAGCAAAGCACTGTTTAGGCCCTAAACACCCAGAGCATCAACAGACTGTAATGGGGGTTGACACTTGGAACCAGCAAAACACTATGCCACGACAGAACACTACTTAATCCGTTTAGGCCAGTTTCGGGTTATTCCCTAAAAACACAAAACTGCTCCGTATCATCAGTCACTGCTGATGCAAAAAACACTACATATAGGAGCTATATATGAGCCAGCAGCAAGCAACCGTTGAACGCTACAAAGTGAACCTCGGCTCACTACGAAGCCAAATAGAACTCAAGCTACACACATATCACGCCCTTCGAGTCTGGCAAGGTGGCCAACCCACCGGTAAGACCGGCTACACAGTTCCCAGCATGCAGCAGTATTTCGCAATCACAAATATGATCAGATTGACCGCTGCGCGAGATAATCCATACGCAGACTGGTGGATGATCAAGATCGAAGAAAAGCTAGATCAAGCACAGCAAGAAATGAATGAGCTATCTGCCATGCTAGAAAAACTCATTACAGCCGTGCCTGAACAAATCAGTATCACAGAAAACCTGAACCAAGAACCATTCATAACGCCTGTGTTCTGTAACAGTCACATGGGGTTTCGCGCTGTGTTCCTGCTCGAAGCATACGATGGCTTAGCCCGTAAAATTCTTCTGGCCAACCACGTGGGTCTCCTTTCACGTCGAGACATGGAAGGCTTTTTGGACCAGGGTGCTCACCAATTGCGCAGTCTCTTCGGACTCGCATTAACCTACAGAAATACGGGTGTGACCCGAGACGACATGGCGGCCAACAATGCAAGAGCACGAGAAGCCATTGAGCGGCTGGGTACACCACCAAACGATATTCTTCAGGGCACTAGACGCAGTGAGTTTGCCCCAAACATCCAGCGCGACAATGCTGCAACATACGATGACGAAGCTGAGAAACTTGATGAGCAGCCCAAAGAGCAAGCTACTAGCAACGACATAGGACTGCAGCAGTCCAAAAACGATAATCAGCAAACAACGTAACACAAGGAAAAAATATGACGGCCAAACAATCCCCCTACGACTATGTCGAACAAGCCCCCTACTACAAGGTCAAACATGCACCCTCCCTAAAAGGCCTTTTAAAGCCTTTTAAGGGTAAAGGGGACTATGTGGTTTTGGAGCAGCAAATGATCGAGGCACGTGAGGGGATTGCCGCAATGATTGATGAGATTGTCGAGATGTGGGCCAAACCACCTTTCTCTCTTCTCGCAATTCAAGCCGGCACCCAAGCATCACCATCTGGAGCACATCACTTACGATGGCGTAGCCGTGGCCGGGCTCAACGCATGGGGTTCGGAGTCTGGGCCAAAGCAATGCAAGATAAACAAACTCCACAAGATTTATTGGAGGAGCTGTATTGGTTTGAAGCACTACGATTACAAACCAATATGCAAATCAGCTGCCTAACCTTTATTGCGAAGCAAGCGAGAGAGTGCCAGGAAAAAATGGACGAAGCTTTGGAAGTGCTAGCTCAAGCAAAACATGACAAAGCTGAAAAACTATAACTGCGGCAAAGTTTCCGGGCGGAAAAAATTCCGTCGGGTCGACGGATCTACTCCGTTCCGCCCAATAAGCTGGAGAGCTGTCTACATTGTAAGCACCTGAACATCACACGGTGAACATCTAAAACCAGCAAACCACTGTTCACCCCGTGAGCACCCCCAGAGCGCAAAACTGCTGTTAACACCTGCAGAAAACATAACCGCTGTAATGGCCCATTACAGCAGAAAGCACTGTTTACACTATAAACACTCATGGCAACTGCTACACGATGATCGCTCTTAGCTGTTCAAGTGCTCAGTGAAAGCACCATTTCTAAATGTAACAAGAAAATACCAAGAGATCATAATTGCCTGTGCAAATATTGACTGTAGCTGCGATGTAGCTACAATGTAGGTACAGATAAGAGGAGGTATTATTATGTTAACCACTATGAATGCCGATGTGCGTAGTCGTGTGAGTGCTGATCTTAAGCAGGAAGCCGCAGAAGTCTTGCAGGGTTGTGGCTTGAATGTCAGCAGTGCAATCCGCTTGTTCTTGGAGCAAGTCGTTCAAGAGCAGAAGCTGCCTTTTGAGGTCAAACGTCATCCATCCGCAAAAATGAAAATAGCGCTTCAAGAAGCAAAGGCAATAGAGGGCATGTTTAGCAACATGGACGACATGATGTCGGAGCTGGATAGTGACCAAAAAACCAAGCAGTAAGCGAGCCAGTTTGCCTCGACAAGTGGGCTACACTCGCGAATTTAAAAAGTCTTGGGAGCGTTACAAGCGGGCTGGACAGCGAGATATGAACCTTGCCGTCACTGTAATGCAGATCATTTATGCTAGACAACCAATTCCGCCAGAGTACCTCGACCATAGCCTTTTAGGGGCCGAATGGGCGGGAACTAGAGAACTACATATTGGCGGTGATTTTTTATTGGTGTACCGATTATCTGATAAAGGCGACAGCGTGATATTTGTAGATATTGGCACTCACAGCGAACTATTTGGATAACGACACAATGAAGTAGAAATGAAGGTGCGCACTTATTACATGAAAAGTGAAAGCTGAGGATCGACTACTGTCCCGGCTATCGTGTCTATTTTATGCGGCGCGGCCCCTTAGTGGTGCTGTTTCTTTGTGGAGGCGACAAGAGCAGTCAGAAACGGGATATTGCCCTAGCCAAGACCATTGCAGCGCAGTAGAAGGAGTGACCACGATGGAAGTCAAATTCAGCCGCTACGACACAACGGACTATTTCAAGACCGAGGACGACATTACGGCCTACCTCGATGCGGTGATGGAGGACGGCGACTCCGCACTGATCGCGGCGGCGCTCGGAGACATAGCCCGCGCCCGTAACCTTAGCCAGCTTGCCCGCGACGTTGGGATGAGTCGCCAAGGGCTGGACAAGGCTCTTTCAGGCGATGGCAATCCGAGCCTTACAACCATGGTGAAAGTCGCCCAAGCGCTTGGCCTTCGGCTCGCTTTCAAACCGACCCACGGCGACCCCGAACCTACTGTCCTTTGATAGCCTACTAGCTATCAAGACTGACATTAGTGAGGCAGAAACTGCAAGACTTATGCTCACTTCCTGAACCATCCACAAAGTCCGCTTTACAGCGGGCTTTGTCTTTTAAAACTGTTAAGGCCCTTAACACCTAAACACCAGCAAGCACTGTCTACCCCCGAGACACCCTGGAAACCAAAAAATACTGTTATGTGGGGGAGTAACACCCCACACACTATAAAAAACGGTTTACACCCGTCTTATTCATGAGAGCTCTCAAAGTGACTCATTTTCGGCAGCTTGATGACCCTCTAACCGTTTTCGGGCTGGAGGCCAGCTGCAAAACTGGGTCGTTTGCTAGTGTTTGCGTATCACTCAGATCGTCCCAGCCCAGCGCACGCTGAACCAGCAGAGTACGAAGCTGACTGGACAAACTATGTTGCACACGTGCGGGGGCACGATCATCCAGCAACTGCCGATCCAAGCTCTCAATCACACCGCTGCGATCGAGCACCTCGCGCAGCAAGAATGCACCGGCATCACTACTGGTTTTTTGTTCACTGAGCTGCACTGAAACAGATAAGTTGCAGGCTGGTTTCCAGCTTGGTAGTGTTTCACCCATGGCGAGTGGCCCTCTCTAATCAAGTTCTTGCCGAACATATTGATTTTAAAGGATAAACCACTCGCCTTCTTTATTTTAGGTCAAGGCTCGTGAATAA
>Ga0265295_1000688_pt1 | contig 65143 bp, 48 predicted proteins | sample Munlansysbiofilm_FD_192503 | JGI IMG/M metagenome (GOLD analysis project Ga0265295, IMG submission 192503) | Leachate microbial communities from a municipal landfill in Southern Ontario, Canada - Methane capture system biofilm | ecosystem: Engineered > Solid waste > Landfill > Unclassified ... | reverse complement strand
AGAAATCTTACTTCTATTTTATCACTGATCACAGATCACTGATCACAGATCACAGATTGCAGATTGCAGATTGCAGATTGTGGATTGCGGATTGCGGATTGCGGATTGCGGATTGCGGATTGTGGATTTAAAGACTTGACAGGCATGAGAATGGCTGATAGTCAGGCTTCTAACTTCTAACTTATAAATTCTAACTTCTAACCGCTCACTTCTAAAAAAGAGACGGGGAGACAAGGAAACGGGGAGACAAGGAAACGGGGAGAACCAAAAACCAAGAACCTGGAACCCAGAACCTGAAACCCAGAACCCGGAACAAATCAACAAATCAACGAATCAAAGCATTACTCCGATTCGTACTTATAGATAACATCAAAACCACTATCGCGGCTGGAGTTGTTTAGCTGAAGAAATAGCCAGCGGAATATTTCATATTCCAGTTTTACTTCGTATGCCTTGGCATTGCTCTCAGAAGCCTGCCCGAAGAGTTGTTCGTAACTTATAAATAAATCATTGGTGATGTACTTGCCTACCACCAGGGTCGCATTATCGAATCCGTCACCACTCTTTAGTTCAATATAGTCCACATTTAAAGTGTTGCCCAATAACTTAGTCAACTGTGATGAGAGTATAGAAGCCGCGGCATTGGCCGCCATGCTTCCGCCACCGGCACCTTCCACATTCTGCTGTTGATCCATCGTTAGCTGGTCAAGGCCTTTGCCGAACATAATGTAGGACATGGCATCTCCTTCACTTATGGCACTACCGTCAAGCTCAAATTTAACCGCGGGCGTTTCAATATCCCCGGTAATGTTTACCGTAAGCTCTTGCTCAGCACGTTCTGTATTTCTAAAGGTATAGGACGCAGTAATATCCATAATCGGGTTAATCTTTTCTCCACCCTGCAAGCTGATGTGTCCTTTGTCTATTTTAAAAGTGCGCCCCAGTATTTCATATTGTCCCCTAACGACATCAACGGTACCAAAAATTTCGAAATAGGCTTTGGTCTTAATAAGTTCTATATCACCCGAAAGCTCCAGACGCAGGTCTTCACTCTTAATCCAGGTATTTTTAGGAATATTTACCTTTAGTTTTCCACTAACATTTTCCAGATAGAGGCTGGGACCGGCAGTATCAATGCTCGCAGCAGGCGTTTTAATGATAAGGGAATCGCCCTGATGTATGTGGTCGGTAAGTTCGCGCATTAGAATAGGAGTGGGCATTTCGGGAGCACTAAACTTACCCAGCATGGCCATAACCGCCGGTAGATTGAATTCCGATTCCGGAATCTTTAAATTGCCTGAGAAGACTACTTCTCCCGGCTTTCCCTTTAGCTCGGCCTGACCTGAAAGCACCATATTAAACTGCTTATGGTCGATGGGATTGAATTTGTCAAAAAAGATGCTGATTTTTGAATCGGAAATATCCCCCTTATAAAATCCACCTTTAAAGTCAAGTTTCCCGTCAGCATACATCGTTCCATCCTGGCTGGTAATGTTAAACGTGTCCAGGATTATTTCTTCAGGAGAAAAATTAACATTCAGTTTAATGGTTTTATAATCCACGCCGTATTCCGGAATTTTCACTGAAGCATCTACAAGTCGCAGATTACCTTCGGGCTTAGGGTCTTTTACCGTGCCACTTATGTTTACATCGGCCTGTAAAAATCCGGCAATATCTTCGGTAATGTTAAAAGCTCTAATTACTCCAAGCGGGAATCTGTCAGCAATAAATTTCGCCTGAAGTGGTGCTTCAGGATTAAATTCAAACTGCATGCTATCCAGCCTTATGGACGCCGGTATTTGACCTTCTATACTGATCCTGCCGCTGTCAGCAGGAATCAGATTTATGGCAATATCCAGCTCATTGTTTTGTAAAGCGAATGTTCCCCCAAACTCTGTAAATTTATAATCATTCAACGATGCTTTATCCAGACCAAACTTTCCATCCATTACCGGAGCGGCCGCACTACCGGAAACCTTAAGATTCAAACTGAATATACCCGCCGCCTTCATTTCCTCATTTAGAGAATTAACCAGTTCACCAATATTTACATTGGTAATATCCACTGCCAGATCCTGAGATCCTGCGCGATCGATAACTCCCGCGATATAAATAGACTGAGCACTATCGGCAATCCCTGATGCCATTCTAAAATTATCAATGTGATAGGCTGTTTCGCCAATGCTTATTAAAGCTGGAGGTTGTTGCATTTCAAGGTGCTGATCCTTGTAATCCAGCACCAGATCATCCAGTACAACATTCATCGGCGTACCAAAAGTAAGTCCCGCTTTTAAGGCTGTTTTCAGGTCTTGATTATACATATTACCGGCCAAATACACAGAATCCATTGAGGCATCAACAACCATATTTATGGAATCAAGTACAAATGATCCAGTACTGAACCGGCTCGCGCGGATATCAGCGTGCACCAGAGTATCGCCATGCGCTATAAACCCATCGGCATCCAATTCCAGCGCTTCAAGCATCAGGGAACCATAGCGGGTTTCATTTATTTTAAGTACTGCAGTAAGTTTAAGCGAATCGGGGGTTCCTGCCAGATTAGCCGCCAACGTTCCGCTCGTCTCAAGGCTGTCCACAGGAATAAAAGCACGGAATTCATCCAGTCCTGAAAAACTTGCATTCAGCTTAACCGATGAAGAGGCATTCATGCTATATCTGCCATGAGCAGTAAGCCGCAATGATTCGGTAGCAAGCAACAGGGAATCAATATCAATATTCTTAGCACGGTAACCTATATCGGCCAATAAGGTATCCATTCGTATGGTCTGAAAAGTGCTGTTCATCATTTTAATATCGGCGGTGGCACTCAGGGTTTCCGGATCAAATCCCTGTCCCTTAATCTTCGCATCAATATTAAGTGATGACGCCAGGCTGTCGTTACCCGTTAGCATGGCCAGATTCAGATTACGGGTTATAAGCACCACGTCATATTTCGGGTTCTCTCCGGCAATATCCCGGGCATCAGGCATCACTTTAAAACTTCCAAAATTGCCATTCCCGGTGATTAACCCCTTAACATTTCCCTTATTATATCCCAGGTCTAAATTTAGCTTAGCCAACTGCTTATCGCTCACCCTTAAATCGTAGAAATTTCCCTTTACGTCCAATACTGCGGTTTCAGGTGAAATCCCTTTTCCATCCACCTGCATGCTTCCATTAATTCTGTAGTTAAGTTGACTATCTCCCGTCCAATGGGCAACATCCACTTGCTTCAGGGTAGCATTTACAAGATATTGCAGATCGTTCATGGTGGTATCCATCAGAAAACGGTAAAGATTTTCAGAAATGGCATTCAGGGTGATCTCCTGGCCTTCGTCGGCAATGCGGAGGTTTGCTTCCACTCGATCACCCTTTAATTGCGCGTTAAAATCAATTTGCGGATGCGCCGGGAGTGTGACATCTGGCAATATAAAACTAAACTCTTCGATGTTTACCGGCTCAGATTGTATACTTGCCTTACCGCTGCGCCCGCCCGACTCCTCATATTCTGCCTGGGCAACCAACTGGTTACGGGCAGTAACCAGTTTAAAATCTTTCACCTCCATGTGCGATTCATTTCTGTTGAAGGCCAGGGTAAGTTCTTTAAGCGTAAGATTAGGCTGCCGCGTTACAAAATCAAAACGGCTGATATTTACCTGCTGTTTGTCCACACTATAAAATCCTGACAGGGACAGGTTCAGGTTGGCAATTTCCTCAGGAATGATGGTATCAAAGGATTGTACACTAATATAGCCTTTATTGATGGTAAATCGTGCAATGTCAATGGTAAAATTGCTTGTGGAAGTGTCACTTACCAGGGTATCGACCGGTTGAGGCTTGATGAGATGTTGTACATTCCAGGTAGAGTCTGCCCCTTGTTTCAGAAAGAACCTTGGACGGTCAAGGGAGGCAAAACGAATTACAAGTTGCCCGTTTAACAATGGGAGTAAACGATAAGTAGTGCTAATTTTAGGAAGATAAGCTAAAGTATCTTTCCCATTCATCCAGAGCACTTCGTTTAATTGAATGCCGGTAAAAAAATTTCCGTTAATGGAACCAAGGGTGAGTTTCCCTTCAATAAAGGAGGCTGCCTGCTTTTCGGCTATGCCGGCAATTTTCTTTTTAACAAAAGATGTCTGTATCAGAAGGGCGACCAACAACAATAGTGCAACCACACCGGCGAGTATCCATGCGAGCACTTTAAGTATTATTGTTATGGTTCTTCTCATCGCATTAAAATGCTTGTCCTACACTAATAAAAAACTGAGGTAACTTCTTCTCATTCCACACCGGAAATCCTACATCGAATCTCACCGGTCCGATGGGTGTTTCAATTCTCAGGCCCGGTCCTACTGCATAGCCCAGATCATTTAAGTTATATGAATAAGAACCCGTCCACACATTTCCGGCATCAATAAAAGCTACGGCACTTAACCTCCAGAACAACGGAAAACGGACTTCAAAACTGCTTTCCAGCAGACTTTTACCTCCCAGAGGGCTGCCACTTTCACGCTTAGGTCCGAGTTGAGCACGCCTCCAGCCTCTTACGGAAAGGCTACCCCCCGAATAAAACCGATCCTCTACCGGAATAAATCCACTGGTATCTGAAGAATGTATGCCACCGGCAGCAAGTTTAAATGCCAGGGTGAAATCCCCGATCTTGTGATAGACTCTGAAGGTGCCCCACAATCTGGTATAACTGAAGTCACCTCCAAACAAATAACCATTGAGCTTAAATGCCAGCGACAGGTTGATGCCACTCGTGGCAGAAAATCTCGGTTTAGAATTGTCGTAAACAGAGCCCAAAATAACGCCTGATTTATTGTAGGGAAACTTATTTCCGGCAATTCCGGTAAATTCTGGGTCATCCGCTTCAAATGACTGTTCCACCGCTTCAAAATAATAGGTTAAAGTGCTGTTAAGCCATTTATTAAACTGATAATTCATTGGCACCCTAAGGCCGATGGTACGGTTGTCATATCCCGGTTCTTTGTTTCGCTCAATATATGGGTTTAGTTCAATGGTACTGCGATCACCTATAAAACGGGGTTGTATCCAGCGTATGCTTGCAGAGTAAGGCACAATGGCCGAATGTTTAAGCTGTAAATTTATCCGGCGTGCTCCGCCTAAAAAGCCCAGGTAATTTAAATCGAGAAATGTCCTGAATTTATCTTCGGTTCCGTAGCCCAATCCCAATTTTCCATTTAATCGGGGTGTTTCTTCAATATACACCCTGACAGGGATAGGATTTTGGGTAGAATCAGCATTGGTCTGAGGCAACACCGAAACAATACGAAAAAGCTGTAAATGATAAAGGTTTATGCGGGTTTTCTCCAACGCTGACCGATCATAAATATCTCCCTCTTTATATTTTAACTGTTTGCGAACAAAAGACTCCTTCACATGCTTGTTGCCTAAAATGTTGGTATTACCCATATAACACAAAGGCCCCGGCTCAATAAAATAAATAATATCTGTTTTATGGTCATCCGGTCGAAGGGTTAAATCGTAGGTAACCTCCACATAGGCATAACCAAGATTGCGGAATGCATTGCCTATGGCCTGTTGATCGGATTGTAAGGCTTCATCCCGGAAACGCTTTCCTCTGATTAGGGCTACACGTCTAAATACTTTACGGGTTAGGGAATCCATATTTATTGCGGACTTAACTGTATCCATCAACCTGAAATAAACACTATCCACCTTTATCGGTTCTCCTTCATCGATCTCAATGGCAAGTTTTACTTTTTTTTTCTTATCATTTACCTGAGGAGGCAGCATATTTGCCTTAACTTCAAGGAAACCTTCTGTCTGATAAATACGGGTGAGCCGCTCCATATCCATATCAATCATTTCTTTGTGATAAAGATAGGGTTCCTTTTTGGTAAGCAACTTTTGGACCCACGACACCTCTTTTAATGCCATGCGCTCCAGCAGGAAGTCATTATCCAGTGTTTTATTGCCCTTAAATTTCACCTTACGCACTTCATAGTTTTCCTGAGCCATCGGACTAAAACTGCCAAATAAAAGCATCAAAAAAATACATAAGCGTAAACTTCTGATCATAGGTGAAATCTTATGGGACTATAAATGTTTGAGACGTGAATTTGTTCACCGCTAATAATTATGCCAATAGTGTGCCACCTGACTTATAGCTATGCGCATTAACCACTATTTCAGTTAACGTGAAAATATTTCCACACATCAACAAATAAAGTGTGGCTTTAAATAGGCGTATAGTTTGTCCGGGCATGGCTATTTAAACTACTTTTAACAAATGGCATAAAATTTAGTATGCATAGGAACATACCTCAGCTATATCCATGAAAGATTCAAAAATTTTAAGAATTGCTGCCGTTCTTTTTATTCTGGCAGCCATCATTACAGCCATGATATTTGCAAAAAGTGTATTCGTACCTTTAACATTGAGCTTCTTTTTTGCTTATTTGCTCTATCCTTTATCCTGGAAGTTGGAAAAAAGGGGCGTTCACCGAGGAATTTCCATTATTATTGTAATTCTTACGGCCATAATTTTACTTGGTGGAATAGGTCTTTTTGTAGGCATTAAAGTATCTAATGCGAATATTGACTATACCGCAATACAGGAACAAATAACTTCTAAATTTGAAGACACTCAGGATATTCTCGAAAAGAAACTGGGTATGAACAGCCATGCCATGGACAACGCCATAAGCCGTGCAAGCAGCGCCATTGGCTCCTCCTGGGAATCAAGTGTAGGAATGTTCTTTGCAGCTACAACGTCAACATTGTTTCAGTTGTTTATCTTACCGGTTTTCACCTTTTTCGTGATGTTTTACCGCACCAAGACAGCGTATTTCATTTTCAAGATTACTGGCCGGAAAAACAAACCGATTACACTGGGAATACTTAGAGAAATTTCAAAAGTAACCGGGAAATATCTCGGAGGAATATTACTGGTTGTTCTTATTCTTGCAGTACTTAACTCCATAGGTCTTCTGATAATTGGCGTTCCCAATGCCATATTATTTGGCTCACTGGCTGCCCTGCTTAACCTTATCCCCTATTTCGGGACCTTATTAGGTGGGCTGATCCCTATTTTGTATGTATTCTTTGCCGTTTCCGATCCTTTCGGAATGGTGGTAAAAATAATCATACTGTTTGCCATTGTTCAGTTTACTGAAAACAATCTGCTTACGCCAAATATTGTAGGAAACAATATCAAACTGAATCCTTTCGCCATTATTATTGGCCTGTTGATTGCAAACCTGATCTGGGGAATAGCCGGTATGCTTATCGTGGTACCTGTGATGGCAATATTAAAAATAATTATGCGAAACGTTGACGGTCTTAAGCCATACGCCTACCTGCTCAGTGATCGTGGCACAGAAAAATATTCCTTCAATTTTTCAAAAATAAAGACTAAATTTTCAAAACTATTTGGGAAATGAAAAGCATTACTCTTAATCGCCTTAAACAATGGGCTATCGACACCGGTAAAATATGGAAAGATACCGTGATGAACTTCATGTCTTCAAATCCCTTCCAGCTTGCCGGCTATACTGCCTATATAGCCACTTTTTCGATAGCTCCCATTTTGATACTTATCATTGCCGTGTTTGGGTATGTGATTGGAGATGATATGATCAGGTATAAGTTGTTTAATGAACTGGATGTGCTCATAGGGCGCGATAGTGTTGATTTACTGGAAAAAGCCATCGACAATTATCAGATTTCCGAGAAAAAAGGTGTTGGAACCTTGGTTGGTATTGTTCTTTTTTTGGTTTCTGCAACAACATTGTTTGGCATTATACAGAATTCCATCAATGAGATATGGCGTATAAAGGTAAAAGGCAACATCAAAATGAGTATCATTAAATTACTCAAAGATAGGTTAATGTCTTTTGGAGTAATCCTGTCCTTGGGCTTTCTTTTGCTTATTTCGCTGGTGGTAGATGCTTCTATTGCTTTTTTAAAGGACATACTTACCCGATATCTCACACCCGATTTCATCTTTGTGGCTCAGATTTTTAACCTGGTATTATCATTGGGAATTATTACAGTCATATTTTCCCTGATATACCGGTTTTTACCGGATGTAAAAGTGTATTGGAGTGCGGCCTGGTTTGCGGGTATTTTTACTTCAATCTTATTTTCGGTGGGTAAAGTTGTTATTGGTTTGATAATCGGAGGCAATAAAATGGGAGCGGTTTACGGCGCGGTGAGTGCCTTTATCGCTATTCTGGGTTGGATTTATTATGCCTCACTCATCTTTTATCTCGGTGTGGAGCTTAGCCGGCGGTATTCCCTGTATTACAATCATGAAAATACGCCCAGCAATTTCGCGATTCCCTTTAAAATTACCACCATTGAAGATGAAGGCGGTAAAGATCAAAAGGTAAAAGTAAAGGATTGCAATAATTAATTTAGTACCTATTCTCAACGGATAGTTCGGAATCAATCTGATTAATGGACTTATTCCTCTCCAATAATGTTCACTTCCGGCTGCAGTTTAACTTTAAATTTATCGTTTACTAAAGCTATAATCTTATGGGCCAATGAAAGAATGTCTTTTCCGGTGGCCTGCCCGTAATTCACCAGTACCAGCGCCTGCTTCTGATGCACACCCGCATCTCCGCTGCGAAATCCTTTTAATCCGCACTGCTCTATAAGCCAGCCTGCTGCCAGCTTTACGCCACCTTCAGCAGGATAGACCGGCATTCCCGGATATTTTTCTTTCAAAACCTCAGCCAGCTCAGCAGCTATCACCGGATTTTTAAAAAAGCTGCCTGCATTCCCCAGCACCTCTGGATCGGGTAGTTTACTGCGACGGATGTTACTTACGCAGGTTGCAATATTTTTAACTGAGGGAGTCAGTTCCATCTTTTGCAGTTCCGAAGCTATGGCGCCATATGAAGTGTTCAGCACAGGACGCTTATTTAGCTTAAAGATAACCGCAAGGATAAGATATTGACCTTTCAGTTCATTCTTAAAAACACTATCCCGATATCCGAAAGCGCATTCTCCGGCGTAAAATTCCCTGAACTCACCGGTGCGTAAAGAAACGGCTTCCAGCATATGGAAAGTGTCTTTTAATTCTACGCCATAAGCCCCGATATTCTGTATGGGGCTAGTCCCTACATTGCCGGGAATCAGGCTTAGGTTTTCAAGCCCTCCGTAGTTGTGATTCACACAAAACTGTACAAAATTGTCCCAGTTTTCACCGGCCATCCCCCGCACATATACCACATCATCATCCTGATGCAGCACCTCAATGCCGTTAAGGGATATTTTAACGATAAGACCATCAAAATCACTGGTGAAGAGGACATTGCTTCCACCGCCAAGAAACATGACCCGACCAGGATATTGGTTGATTACTTTGAGCAATGCCGGAAGCTCAGCTTCAGTGGTAATTTCAACAAAATCCTTTGAAATAACATCCATACCGAAAGTGTTATATGGCTTTAGGATGATTTTGTGCTGCAGCTTTAGGGTTGTGGTTTTATCCATGGGGCAAAATTACGGAGAATGTCAGATAAATTAACCATCGAAGAAAAAATGCGAAATATTGACCCGAAGGAATACTGACAGATGCCTGCTTTGCAATGCACGCAAGCAACAGAGGTGAGTTTGAAACTCCCTTACTTACAGGACTGAAACCACATGAAACAACTTGTGACATGAAACCTGAGAACCTTGTAACCTATACAAAAATCAGGTACTTTTGCACACCTATCGTTCTACAACCTCATTTTGAAAAGCGTAATTGTTTCCGTAACCAACGATTTAAGCACCGATCAGCGTGTGGACAAGGTTTGCCGCACCCTGACCAGCATGGACTTTAAGGTATTGCTGGTCGGACGATGGTTGCCGGGCTGTCTGCCGATGAATGACAGGCCTTATGGCACCCACCGTATGAAACTGCTATTCAGACGTGGTCCGCTCTTTTATGCGGAGTATAATTTTCGATTGTTGCTGTTCCTGCTATTTCACCGATGCAAATTACTGGTATCCAACGATCTTGATACCTTACTTGCAAATTTCATTGCGCATAAGCTAAAAAATACACCCCTGATTTACGATACCCACGAGTATTATACTGAGACACCCGAACTTGTTAATCGCCCAACCGTTCAGCATATTTGGGAACGCATTGAAGGGTTCATTTTCCCAAAGCTAAGAGACATTATTACCGTAAATGATTCCATAGCCGGATTGTATGAGAAAAAATATGGCAAAGCAGTTCATGTGGTAAGAAATATTCCCCTTAGCAGTGCAGCAATCATTAAAGCGTCCCGACAAGGGCTGGAATTGCCTGAAAATAAGAAGATTATCATACTTCAGGGTGCAGGGCTCAATGTGCAAAGGGGAGCCGAAGAAGCCATAGAAGCGATGAAATATTTAAAGAATACGCTATTGCTTATAGCAGGTTCGGGCGATGTAATTCAATCCCTTAAAATCATGGCTGCCCAACCCGAAATATCAGGCAAGGTGATGTTCCGTGATAAAATGCCCTATGCACAGCTCATGGCCTATACTGCCAATGCCGATCTGGGACTTACACTCGACAAGGACACCAACCTAAACTACCACTTTAGCCTACCCAATAAGCTCTTTGATTATATCCATGCCCGAATTCCCATACTGGCTTCCAACCTTCCGGAAATTGCCCGTATTATAAATGATTATAATATCGGCAGGATTTCGGATAGTCATGATCCAAAAAAACTTGCACTTTTAATGGAAGAAATGCTCCACAATGAAACTGAACGATATAAGTGGAAAGAGGGATTGATCCGGGCAGCCAGAGAGCTCACCTGGGAAAACGAAGAAAAAGTATTACATAAGATTTATGCTCGCTATGCCTAAACGTCATTTACATATCGTTGCTTTTGATATACCGTACCCGCCAAATTATGGAGGAGTAATCGACGTTTTCTACAAATTGAGGGCCCTTCATAAACAGGGAATTAAAATTCATTTGCATTGTTTTGAATATCCGGGACGTGACCGCGCTCCGGAATTGGAGGATTATTGCTCAGAAGTCAGGTATTATCCACGTTTAACCGGTTTAAAATCAGCTTTAAGCCTTATCCCTTATATTGTAAAGAGCCGGAGATCAGCGGCATTGATTGCACGTTTACTGCAGGATAATTATCCCATTCTGTTTGAAGGCATACATTCCTGTTATTATCTGGATGATTCCCGTTTGAAAAAACGCCTGCTCATCTATCGCGAAAGCAATATTGAGCATCAGTATTACCTGAATCTTTTCAGGGCGGAGCACCGATTCTTTAAAAAGGCTTATTTTCTAATTGAAAGCCTGAAACTATACCTGTTTCAGCAAACCCACCTTAAACATGCGAAACTGATGCTGGTGGTTTCACGCAGCGATGCCGATTACCTGAGGTCTAAATTTCCGGACCATAACATCGTACAGTATCTACCGAGCTTCCATGCAAATGAGGAGGTGAGTATTAAGCCGGGAAAAGGAAATTTTGTGCTCTATCATGGGAATATTGAGGTGCCTGAAAACGAAATGGCTGCCGGTTTTCTGATCAATAAAGTATTTGCTTTTACGGATTATCCATTGGTAATTGCCGGTATGAACCCTCCCCTGCGTATTGTAGAAATGGCTAAAGCTCATCCCAACATCCGAATTGTAGCCAACCCTGATGACGATACGCTTTTTTCGCTTATTCGCGATGCTCAGGTAAATATTCTGGTAACTTTTCAGGCAACGGGATTAAAGCTAAAATTGCTGAATACGCTCTACAATGGACGGCATTGTCTGGTAAATTCGCCCATGCTTGCAGGCACGGGGCTGGAGGCATTGTGTACTGTCGCCGATGATGAAAAAGAAATAAGTGATAAAGTTGGGGAATTATTGAACACGACCCTGGATACCAAAATCAGCAATCAAAGGGCTGTCTTGCTTAAAGCACATTTTTCAAATGCGACCAATGCCGGGAAACTGATCAGGCTGATTTTCGGAGGTTAATACCCGTCCACCCTCACACTTCACTATACGTGACGGAAACTTTTCGATGAGTGAATAATTGTGGGTAGCCATAAGCACTGCCCTACCCGAGGCACTGATATTGAATAACAACGACATAATGCCCTCAGAGGTTTCGGGGTCAAGGTTTCCGGTAGGTTCATCGGCGAGAATCAGCTCCGGATCGTTTAGTAAAGCCCGGGCAATAGAAACCCGCTGCTGTTCGCCCCCCGACAACTGGTGTGGCATCTTAAACCCCTTTGTTCCCAAACCGACTTTTTCAAGTACATCCCGGATACGTTCGTTGATGGCACTTTTATCCTCCCATCCGGTAGCTTTAAGCACAAACAGCAGATTATTGTGTACACTGCGGTCGCTCAAGAGCTGAAAATCCTGAAAAACAATACCCAGCTTACGCCTGAGAAAGGGGATATCTCGTCGTCGCATGGTTTTGATGTTGTATCCCACTACTTCTGCTTCACCTTCGGTTACAGGCAATTCCGCATATAAGGTTTTGAGCAGACTGCTCTTACCGGTACCGGTTTTTCCGATTAAATAAACAAATTCACCTTTATTTATCTGAAGGTTAACCGAAGAAAGAATAAGTATATTGCGCTGATATACATTAAGTTCGTTTAAATATATAGTTCTTTCGTCTTGCATGGCCTCTTTTGGTATTTGAAGCGGTAAAGATAGCAAAGTAAGCAACATCCTTTATTATCCTTCAAAGCCTGTCATTGCAAACAGGGTCAGGAACCCTCCTGAAACTGAAATTTTTAGCGTGGTTATATATAACGATCAATAATTTCAATTACCTTGTTGCGGTTCAGAGGTTTGCTTATGTATTCATCGCATCCGGCAGTCAGGGCCTTATTCCTATCCTCGGAAAAGGCGAAAGCGGTAACAACTACTATGGGCAATTCCGGTCTGAATGATTTAATGATGCGGGTGGCTTCATACCCATCCATTATCGGCATTTTAATATCCATCATCACGAGATTAATTTCAGGATTGGTTCGGCAAAATTCCACGGCCTCTTTGCCATTATGGGCATGTATAAATTTTAAATTTTTCCCGGCCAGCAGTTTGGTTAAGAATATATAGCTCACCTCATCATCTTCAGCCACAAGTATGATAGCTTCGTGTTCATCGGGAAGCTCCTTAAAAGCATCGCTATTGCCTGATAAAATGCTGGGATCGCCAGGCTTAACATCAATTACAAAATCAAAACGTGTGCCTTCACCCACCTTTGACTTCAATTCGATAGTGCCGCCCAACATTTCTACAAAAGCTTTGGTAATGGATAACCCGAGGCCTGAGCCTTCATAGGCTCGTGAATAACTGGTATCGGCCTGAACAAAGCGGTTGAAAACAGTATCCTGACGGTCACCAGGTATGCCACGACCCGTATCTTCAACAAATCCATGTAATTTGTCATTGTCAACAGAACAACCAAAGGCAATGTGTCCCTTATCGGTAAATTTTACTGCGTTTTTGATCAGGTTGGTGTAAATGGATTCTACTTTCGACATGTCAGTGCGTATAGTCGCAGCGGTCTCATTGCATTCACTATCAAGAATCAATTTTAAATTTTCATTGTTCGCTTCTGCATTAAAAAATAAAAGCAACCGTTTAAGCAGGTTATTTATGTTAAATTGTGAAATATTAAGCACCACCTGCTCTGATTCAATTTTTGAAATGTCGATAATATCATTTATGGTAGATAGCAGCCGGTTACCGCTCGAGCGAACAATAGCCATATACTCTTCGCGCTCATCACTGGTAAGATCAGGGTCCTGAAGCAGATCCATAAACCCCAGAACGCCATTCATGGGGGTTCTGATTTCATGACTCATATTGGCCAGAAAAGCTGACTTGAGCCGGTCACTCTCTTCAGCTTTCTGCTGGGATTCAATCAAATCATACAAGATTTTACGGCGCAGGGTAATATCTTCCTGAACCAGTACGTAGTTGGCAATCCCACCATTGCTATTGCGTACCACAGAAATGGCAACATTTTTCCAGTATTTTTCCCCATTCTTTTTCTTATCCTCAAACTCTCCTTTCCATTCCTCTCCCCTTTTGAGTGACGATTGAATTTCACTGTATAAAGGTTCGGAGACCGGCCGGAGTAAAAATGGCGCATTGCCCAACAGTTCTTCTTCACTATACCCGGTCATTTCACATACATAAGGATTAACGTAGGTAGTAATGGTCAACTCATCGGCAATAACAATACCTACCGGGCTTTGATTGATAGACCTTATGAGCAGGTTCACCTTCTCTTCGGCTTGTTTTCTTTCTGTAACATCCTGAACAATGGAATGCAGCATTATCTTATTGTCGGTAACAATATTGCTGCTGAAAACTTCCGCGTCAAACACGGTACCATCACGTTTCCTGTGTTTAAATTCGAAGGTGGTTTCTGCGGCAGATTCAATCTTTTTAATAAACTGTTGAATTTCCTCCATCGACAGCAAGTTGATCACAGACAAATCCATGCCATGAAATTCTTCCCGGGACCAGCCATAAAATTTACTGGCAGCCAGATTGGCATCTTCAATTTTTGCGGTTTTGGGGTCAATGATGAACTTTTTGGCAGAATGATTTTCAAACAACAATCTGAATTTTTGTTCACTTTGCATCAGCGCTTCTTCTGCTGCAAGTCGTTGAGAAACATTTATAATAAGCACATGACGGGCCGGCTGCTTGTTGTAGGTGATTTGATGGGAGGAAATTTCTACAAATATCGTTTCTCCATTTTTTAACCTATGCTTCCAGACTTCGCCCATATGTAAAACATTGCTGGCCTCCTTTTTCATCTGTTGCACAAAATGGGGTATCTCCTCTTCAGGTCTGAGTGCTTTTACGTCCATTTGCAAAAACTCCTCGTAACTATACCCATACATTTTAACCATAGCATCGTTCACCTCCAGAATCTGGTAATTATCCACATTATAGATAATCATAGGTTGAGGATTGCTGATAAACATCCGGCGATAGTTTAATTCCCTCCCTTCAATAGATGCCTGACGTTGACGCTCTGCTGACTGATCCCGGAATACGAGTACCACCCCGCTAATTTCATTGTTCTCATCCACAATTGGCGCTCCACTGTCAAGAATGGGTATTTCACTCCCATCGCGCCGAATAAGCAGGGTATGATTCGCCAGTTCAACAACTACGCCTTGCTCAAGCACTTTTTTCACCGGACTTTCTACCCTGTTCCGGGTGGCTTCATTGATGATATTAAAAACAACGGTCAATGGCTTGCCGATTGCCTCAGCTTCTTTCCAACCTGTGGTTTTTTCAGCTACAGGGTTCATGTTTTTTATAGTACCCTGTTTATCTGTAATAATTACCGCATCACCAATACTATAAATAGTGGTTTTAAATTTTGCCTGTTCGGCTCCATAACTTCTATAAAATCTGTTGCTCCTCCGGGTATCATAATAAAGGATGAATAGTGCAGTTAGAATAATTCCCAGCAGAAAAATGGGTATAATAAGGAACATTTTGTGATAATACCAGTGCAGGACCTCAGCCTCATCTGTTTTGGAAAGTACAAACCAGGAAGTATGCTCAATGCGGACTGCGTATCCCACCACTTGTTGCCCCCGATAATCCAGTCCGTTAAAGCTCCCCTCCCCTTCTATTTTTGAAAGTAAGGTTTGGAAGGTACTGGTATCTGCATCTATCAAACTTTCGTTTGGACTATTCGCATCTTTCAGGTTACTCAACACCTCAGTGGTATGGCTATTTTTACGCAACAATACAATTTGGGTAGATGTATTCAGGTAAGTTTGTTCCACCCAGGGATATAAATCCATCTCAGGATCAATGCGCATCACCATAAAAACAGGCGCAGGATAGTCATCGGTTTCTATATCGAGAGAAGTGACAAAATCAATACATGCACTTCCATCCTCAGCGCGGAAAACGTCTGTGGTTGAAGCCCGGCCAGGCAGAGATTGATGAAATACGATATTTGCAATTGGATCTAACGAAGTTGCCAGTTTACTTGAAGAATAAAGTATATTTCCAACGCTGTCGGTGAGAAATATAATGCTGTAATCGTGTTCAACAGCCACCCCTTTCAGATAATTGGAAATTATGCTGCTAAACTCCTCTTCCGACTGTCTGGTGAGCGCTATCTCATTGTAAACAAATGATGTATTCCTGCCAATCTCCCAGGCATCATTTAATTCATCGTTAAACCAATCACTGATTTGTTGAGACTTTAATAAGGTTATATTTTTGAGTTCTTGTATGTTTTGTTGAAGAATATCTCTCTTTTCGGTTTTAAAATACAAGGCAACAGCTAAAGAAAGGAATAGCATCATTACTACAAAGACACTGTAGTAAAAAGGTTTCCTCATATAAAAGGGTATTTTCACCGTCATTGATGCCGCTTAAAAGATTTGTGTTTTTACAATTGCAAACTTAATAATTTTACAATGCTGTTAATCCAGTACTTACATTTTTAAAATTTTATGCCGGCTTAAACCCTCTTCCGTTAAAATTTCCAATACATAAAGCCCGGAAATAAGATGATGCGGTAACCAAAAAACAGGAGGATTTAGAACGGATTCCTGCTCCCACATCAGTGTGCCATGCACATTAAAAAGTCTTAAACTTTTTATCTCTTCCCGGGGAATGGGTGAGAGAATATGCAGCTCACCGTTTGTGGGATTAGGGAAAAGCCTAAAGTTATTTTTAGCCTCAATTTCAGGTATGGCGTTTATTTTGGAAATGTCAAACCAGTTCAGGTTATATTCCCCGGCAAGTGAATATAGCCGCAGGATTTGGTTTCCGGCAGGCAACACCACAGAAAGGGACTGGTTTGACCATGCCTGCCATCCACCGGTTGCGGTAAAACCAATATTTCCAACAGAGGTAAAATCATTTTCATAGACCAGCCTTATACTTATCCTCCCATTCGAATAAAGCGAGGCTACCCTGAAATCAATATTATAAGCTCCGGACTGAGCAACGAAAACATTATAATCAACATAATCTCCATTATTGGCAAAAGCCAGGTTCAATCCGCCGCCAATATCCTGACAATTTTCAAGTTGGAAACCGACATTTACATCATAATCTTCCGCCTGTATCAATCCGGGTATCCATTTACGTGAAGGTACCTTTAACGTTACCGGCATACCGGAAAAATGCTCAAGCAGGCTAGAATCGCTGGCAATATTGTTGCCAGAATAGGATAGTTTCAATTTGCCCGCCGAAAACAATATGGATTCGACAAGCAGCAACTGAAGTTTCATTTGATGGTCAGGATCAACACTTACTTCCTGAATAATCTGGCTGCTTCCATCCACACTTAAGTCAAAATCTGCAGGAATGGCATTCATCACTGTTACGGCTTTGTTGAGCGTTAATATTACGTATTCCCCCGAAAGGGTGGTTTCTGCTGAAACAGCACGAAAGGGCACTTCTGAAACACCTATCGAATCAATAAGGGTGAAGAAACTCAGGTTTGATCCTCCTTTTTCAAAAGTCAGTCGCAATTTGTTACGTCCGGCGGGTACAATAACCTGACTTATAGCAGTATTGGACCAGTTTTGCCACCCTCCCGTAAAGGGCAAAATATGTTGAGGGCTTATATCCGTGCCATTTATTGAAAAACGCACCCGGGCTGCGGCTGCATTGTTTGAGGCTGATCGCAGACTTATTGTCCAGGCAGCCGGCGAACCGGTGTGAAGGGTATATTCGAGCCATTCGTCAGCTTCAGTCCAGCCCAGGTAATAACCATTACTGCCCGGATCTGTATCCTGAGAAGGAGCAATATCCACTCCATCGTTGCGGTAGGACCAGCCTGAATTCCAGGTACCGAAAACATTGGTCTCGAGATGATAATCCGCGCTATCTTTATCATAATAGGCCGAAGAGCTGCGCCCCAGATCATAATCGGAAGCGGCAATGGGCTGCCAGGCAACATGGTGCTTAAACGGTTTTGTGGTATCGGTAAAAGGCTGTCGGATCATGGCATCAATCACATCGAATTGTACCGTACAATTTTCAATCCGGTGCAGATCGGCCCATTCCATAACGGCATCAAATGCCTGATCGGAAGTAAAAACGGGCGTTCCATTTTTCCAGTAACTCATCAGATTGTTATATGCCGTGCTCTCATGTACCCGGAGTACATTGTTGATGCCGGCTTTTTTTACCGGCCACCACGACCAGCCAATTTTATTCTGTTCGCACAAGGCGATGAGATCGGTAAACCAGGGATTGGAATTCTCACCCGACTCTCCCAGCCATACAGGAACATTATAATTATTGCGCATGGCTATAATCCAGGCCAGTGACTGTTGGGTATTGTAGGTCCAATATTTATGGAAGCTATATACCATATTATCATCCCAGGGCGGGGTGAGTCCGGTGTAATCGTTGCCAAACCAGTTTCCTTCAACAATGATGATATGGTTAGTGTCTACCGATCGGATTGCATTGGTAATGTCAACATAAAGTTGTTTGAGGAGCGTTCCCCCGGGCAATTCCCAGTTGGGTTCGTTCAGGATGTCATAGCCGCCTATCCAGGGTTCGCCGGCATAACGTTCAGCAAGCATCACCCATAAGGCAACCGTTTTTCGTCTATTTTCGGCACTTTCCCAAAGGGATGGTTTTGTTGGATCATAATCTGAGATATTGGATTCATGCCCCTGTCCTCCGGGTGCACCATGTAAATCGAGTATAAGATACAGTTGATTGTCGCTGCACCATGCCAGCAAACTGTCAAGCCTCACAAAACCAGGTTCAAGCCAGGTATCCTGCCCTGAAACAGGCTCTTCTTCAATGGGCAGGGTGAGCCATTTATAGTGCATGGCTACCCTGACACTGTTAAATCCCCAGGCTTTCAAACTATCCGCATCCCGGCGGGTGAAATGATTGTTGAGCCAGGTTTCATAAAAAACAGCCGTCCGATCTTCGCCTATGGTTTCAATGAGTTTCTGACGGTATTGGTACATTGCACCTGCAACTTCCGCAGATTTCATCATGTACCCCTCCTGCAACAGCCAGTTACCCGTTCCAATTCCACGAAGAATCACTTCATTGCCTGCACCGTCATAGATGTACTTTCCGGAAGTATGCAGGAAGCCCTGCGCCCCGGCCATAGCGGATAAAAATAAGCTTAGCAGAAGTAACAGTATGGTTTTATTCATATAAAATAAGATTCCAGTAACAATAGTCCGTCAATTTCTTGCCTCATGCAAAGACCCGCCCGCCTTAGGCGGGCCGGCAGGTGCAAAGGGTTGATTTTGAGTAATTTGTAATTTTTATAAAAAATTACACAATGCACTGACAATTAAATGTTTAAAATTTTTTAACGGAGTAGTATTAAGTAACAAATTAAGAAATTTTTGTTCAAAATTCCCTTAAAATTAAAGCTTAACACAGCAAGGCAAATACCTTACTGGATGCCATGCCTATTAAACATATGCTTTCCTGATATGTTTTTAGCAGAATAAACTAATGGAAAAGAATAGCAGAACAACCTGATTAAATCGGGTAATATTTAATTAACGATCGATTTTCAACAAAATATTTTACACCAATCCTGCAAATCCCATAAATGCCAGCGAAAGCAATCCGGCCACCACCAGGGCGATGGGCACTCCGCGCATTCCTTTAGGTACGCCCATGAGTTCGAGATGTTCACGAATACCGGCAAAAATTGCCAGTGCCAGGGTAAATCCTATGGAAGTGGCCACCGCGTAAACTACGCTTTGCATCAGGTTAAAATCTTTTTGAATGACCAGAATGGCCACGCCGAGCACGGCACAGTTGGTGGTGATGAGCGGCAGAAAAATACCCAGCGCCTGATACAATGCCGGGCTTACTTTTTTAAGAATAATCTCAACCATTTGCACCAGCGCGGCTATGACCAGAATATAACTGATGGTTTGTAGAAAACCGAGGCCAAATGGCATCAGAATAAATTGATAAATAAGGTAAGTAACTATGGTAGCAAGCGTCATCACAAATATTACGGCGCCACCCATACCCACCGAGGTGGATAGCTTGCCCGAAACACCCAAAAAGGGACATATGCCAAGAAACTGTGCAAAAATGATGTTATTGACAAATATGGCTGAGATGATAATGATAATGTATTCCATATCAATTCTTGTTTTTAGGATTAAACCTTACGCAACTTATTGATGAGGGCAATTAAATAACCCAATGCTATAAACGCTCCGGGTGCAAGTACAAAGAGTAGTATGGCATCGCCCTGAATAAACTTCATACCAAAGAAAGCACCGCTGCCAAGCACTTCCCTGATGCTGCCCAGTAAGGTAAGGGCAAATGCAAAGCCCAGTCCCATACCCAGCCCGTCAAGCAGGGAGTTGAACACCCTGTTTTTAGATGCAAAGGCCTCGGCCCTACCCAAAACGATACAGTTTACCACAATCAGCGGGATAAAAATGCCAAGTTGTTCATGCAGAGCGGGTGCATAACCAGCCATCACCAGATCAACCACTGTTACGAAGGAGGCAATGATGACAATAAATGCAGGAATACGCACCTTGTCAGGAATTACGTTTTTGACCAATGAGATGGCGACATTCGAGGTTACCAGCACAAAAGTGGTAGCCAGCCCCATGCCCAATCCATTGATGGCTGAAGTGGTTACTCCAAGGGTGGGGCACATGCCAAGCAGCAAAACAAAAACCGGATTATTGCGCAGCAATCCACGTGTTAAATACGCTAAACGATTCATTGCTTATCTCCTTTCACTTTTAAAGTCTCATAGGCCCTGTTAACGCCATCAAGAAATGCGCGCGAGCTGATGGTAGCCGCAGTAATGGCATCCACTCCGCCACCATCCTTTTTCACCGCAAGTGGGAAGCTTTCCGCTTCCATTTTCTTAAACTGAAGAGGGAAGTTGGATTTGAGCGAATCCATCTTATCACCCAGGCCGGGAGTTTCTGCATGTTTCAGCACGGCGGTATTGTATATACTAAGGTCAGGTAAAAATCCAATCATCAGTTGAATTCTTCCTCCAAAACCATTGTCGGAATAGGTTTCCACGGCATATCCTACTAAAGTATCTGCCAATAATGCGGTGTAAACCACAACCGGATCTTTTCCGGTGGGGGGCTGCATCTCTTCTTCTACAAGATGCTCAAAAGGCGGGAGCACCAGTTTAATCGCTTTTTCCTTTTTAGCCTGCCGGGCAGCTTCAATGGGCTGTTTGGTTACATTGTAAACCGCAGCCAGCGACAGGGATGCCACCAGCGTAATGACCAGCAGCACCACCACCATATTTCTGAACGAAGATTCCAGTTTAGCCATGGGCCATCCTTTCTCCAAAACGTTTGGGTTTAAATGCCATATTTATAAGTGGCGTAAAAGCATTCATAATCAGAATGGCAAAGGAAACACCTTCGGGATAAACCCCCCATACCCTGATAAGTATAGTGAGCAGGCCGGCGCCTGTACCAAAGATCAACTGTCCCTTTGCCGTGATGGGCGAAGAAACCATATCGGTAGCCATGTAAAACACCCCCAGTATCATCCCCCCGGCCAGCAGATGCATCAATGGATCGATAAAACGGGTGGGATCAACAAGCCAGAGAATACCTGAGAAAATTACCGCTGATCCCAAATAGGAAACGGGAATATGCCAGGTAATGATTTTACGTATAAACAGGTATGCCGCTCCCAGAAGCAGTGCCAAAACGGAAATTTCGCCCAGAGAACCACCCTGAGCTCCTAAAAAGTCATTGACATAACCCGGGAAACCAGGGTTTTGCATAATCTCCTGCACGGACTCACCTTTCATTAAGCCTTCTTTAAAAAAACCCAGCGTTGTAGGTCCGGATAGGGCATCGGTAAGCGGAGCATCAAACAAGGCATTTGGTTTTGGCCAGGTAGTCATCTGTACCGGAAAGGAAATCAGTAAAAAGACCCTACCCACCAATGTCGGATTAAAGGGGTTTTTACCCAGCCCGCCAAACGACATCTTAGCTATACCAATAGCGGCCAATGCACCAATAATCAGGATCCAGGCGGGCAGGTTGGCTGGCACATTAAAGGCAAGCAATACACCGGTAACCAGGGCACTGCCATCGTTAATGGTAACCGGTCCCCTGATCAGGTATTTCTGGATAAACCATTCAAAAAACAGACAGGCTAAAATGGAAACTAAGAATACCCGGGCTGCATCCAGACCGAAAAAATACAACGAAACCAACATGGCAGGTATCAGGGCAATAACCACCCCATACATGATGGATTTTACATTTTGTGTGCTGTGAATGTGGGGCGAACCCGAAATAGTGAGTAATTGCATGTTATTTCTTCCCCCTGTTTCTAATCATGATACCGGTCTTATTTTTCCCAAGCCGGATATAATCGAGTAAAGGCCGGCCCGCCGGGCAGGTATATTGGCATGAACCACATTCTATGCAATCCATAATGCGTTCTTTTTCTGCCTTTTCGAATAAAAAGTTTTCAGACAACTGCGCCAGTAGTATGGGTTCAAGCCCCATTGGACACACGGTGACACAGCGTCCACAGCGGATGCAGTTTAAGGGGGCCATACGTTTACTTTCGGCCCCGGGCATCAACAAAACGCCTGATGTACCTTTAACTATGGGCACATCGAGAGAATTCAGGGCTTTCCCCATCATGGGTCCGCCACTGATTACTTTACCGGTATCTTCGGGCAGCCCCCCCGCATATTCAATCAGATTGCTCACCGGGGTGCCAATACGAACCCTTAAATTAGAAGGCCGCTCAAGATTCTTACCCGTTACCGTTACTACCCGATCAATCAGGGGCTTATTCTTTTGTACAGCCTCATACACCGCCAGTGCTGTACCCACATTCTGCACCACACAACCCACTTCAAGGGGCAGTTTACCCGAAGGGGTTTCCCGTCCGGTAACCGCCCTGATGAGCTGCTTTTCACCACCCTGAGGATATTTTACTTTGAGCGGAATCACTTCTATTTCAGGAAACGAGCTACAAAGTTGCCGCAAATGCTCAATGGCATCAGGCTTGTTGTTTTCAATGCCAATAAACGCCTTTTCAACCTTGAGTGCACGCATCAGCAAACGAATACCTGTCAATACTTCCCGGCCTTGTTCCAGCATAACCCGGTGATCAGCGGTAAGATAAGGCTCACATTCCACCCCGTTGATCAGCAGATATTCGGCTTTTTTACCTTCAGGTAAGCGTAGTTTAACATGTGAAGGAAAGGTAGCACCACCCAGCCCCACCACACCCATTTCATAAATCTTGCGGATAATTTCCTCAGACGAAGCGGTAATCTCATTCTTTAAATCCGGTGAACGGTCGATGCTCTCCTCCCATTCGTCTCCTTCCACATCAATCAACACCGCGGGGCGACGGTAACCTGAGGAATCAATGACCTCATCGATGCGTGTCACTTTCCCGGAAACAGAGGAATGAACATTAGATGAGATGAATGCCTCTCCTTTGGCAATAAGCTGACCCACTCTGACCAGGTCACCCTTTTGAATGGCTGCCTTTGAAGGTGCACCCAGACTCTGTGACAATGGAATGATCACTTTTGCGGGCAAGGATAAAAGCTCAATCTTCCGGTCGGCCGACAGCTTCATTTCCGGAGGATGAACGCCCCCTATTTTAAAAGTTCTCACTATATTTCGATTTCGTATTAAATTCAAATTTAAGCTACCTACCCACTAAACAACAGCAGGGTTTTCAACGGCAGCTCCAGGATCGACAGGTTTTTCCTTTTTCAATGGAAAATTGATTTCAAGGATGGCACCTGTGGGACAAACCGGTGCACATTTCCGGCACAACCGGCATTTATCATAATCTATATAGGCAAGATTATTGACCAGGGTAATGGCGTCAAAAGGACATTCTTTTACACACTTGCCGCAGCCGATACAGGCCACCTGACAGTTTTTGCGCGCCGGGCCGCCTTTTTCCGTATTGACGCAGGAAACAAAAATCCGCCTATCCTTTTTACCTTTTTTCCGCAACTCGATAATATTTCGCGGACAGGCCTTTACACAGGCTCCACACGCCACACAGTTTTCATCACTCACCACCGGCAATCCGGTTTCAGGAGAAATATAAATGGCATCGAAGTTACAGGAGACTACGCAATCGCCCAATCCAAGGCAACCGGTGGGACAGCCGCTCTCTCCTGTTCCCAGCGCATGGGCAAAGGCACAGGATTCAGCTCCGTCATAGATCATCTTCTGTGGGGCATTGATACGACTGCCATTGCAGCGCACCACCGCAATCAGTGGCTCCTTCTCCTCTACTTCCAAACCCAGAATGGCCGCTACTTCTTTCATGACTTCACTGCCACCTACCGGGCAATTTAGTTCAGACAGGTCACTGCTTTTCACCAGCTGCTCGGCAAATGCACGGCAACCAGCCAGTCCACAGCCACCGCAATTGGCACCAGGCAATTTTTCGCTAACCAAATCTATGCGAGGATCTTCAATTACTTTAAACTTCTGAGCTACAAAATAGAGAATCACTGCCGATATGACGCCAATGGCACTCAATGATATCACAGCAAATACAAGGGTTTCGTTCACTCTAATCGCTTTTTGTTGTTGTTAATTTGAAATGCTTTTCAATACGCATTTAAAACACAACAAAATTACGAACAATTAAAAACTATTGTCCGCAATTTAGCCACTTTTTAGGATTTCATAACACATTGATAAACAAATAGATATAATTATATATTTGAATATATTTAATATACCTAAACCTACGACGCTAGTAGTCAGGAAGTTATAATTCTATTTAGACTTACTATAAATTACAGATCTCCTGATTTTGTGGATAGTGTAAATCTGAAATGGGTAGCAATCCGATTGCGAAAAAGATAAACCAGGAGGTAATAAGGCAGCAGGGAAGCCAATGCGAGCATGCCAGCATACACTTCACCGGTAAACCCGCTTGCCACAATCAACACCAATACCAGGAATATAAAAGGGATAACATATCCTATAATTACTGCTTTGTGTCCGGCCCGGGGATGGGCATTTATCCACACCTCTTCTCCCGGCTTAAGCTGGATTCCCTCCGGCTTTTCGGCTTCAATAAGGCGTTGGCCGGATTCGGCGGCACCACACACTCCTTTGGCATGACAGGAAGCGCAGGCACTCAGCGCGGTTACTTCAACAAAGACCTGATCTTCCTGAATGTGATGGACTCTTCCTGCTTTTATGGCACAAAAATCGGTTGATGACATTGTTTGTTATACTTTGTTAAGGTGTGGACAAAGATAAGGGTAATATTTTTCCGTTATAAAATTTATGTCCCTCCATTGCAAACCTGGCCACATAACTACCCATATCCTTTGCAGCAACGGGAGCCTGATAACCGGGGAAAGCCCGCTCCAGCATGTCGGTTTGCACGGAGCCAAAAGCCAGGCAGTTCACCGAAACACCTTCTGAGGTCAACTCGGCGGCCAAACATTCCGTAAGCACTGCAACGGCGCCCTTGCTGGCACTATACAATGAAAGCCCGGGAAACTTAACGCTGCCCTGTACGCCACCCATGCTGCTGATATTCACCACATGACTGCCCGGATTAAGCCAGGGCAACAATTGCTGTATAAGAAAAAAAGGCGCCTTCAGATTAATGTCCATTACGCGGTTAAAATCCCTGACATCGGTTTCCGAAAAAGGCTTGTTAACCAGGTCACCGGCATTATTGATGAGTATATCCACCGAACCCAGAAAATGAATAATGCGTTCAATTAAAGGCTCCAGGCTATCCTGCGTAAGGTCGTACGCAAAGGGCTGCACTATGGTTTTCCCCTTTTTGAGGTTACATTCACCAGCCAGTGATTGCAGGTTAAACGCATTGCGGGCGACAATGGCGATACGTACGTCGGGCATTTCGGCAAAGGCCAGGGCGGTTTGATAACCTATGCCATGAGATGCTCCGGTTATGATGATATTTTTCATAGGCTGAAAGCTGATTTTTTTTTAATGCAATGAGGCAATATTAAATGGAGCTACCGCCCGATCATAAATGCCATGTATCCATGCGATGGCCATACCATAATTGGTAACAGGAATACCTGCATCCACAGCAGGTTTTAAACGATTAATGATTTGCTTGCGGGTAATTACACATCCTCCGCATTGGATTACCATCGCATAATCATGGATGTCGCGGGGAAGATGGGTAAGGCCGGCAACTATTTCAAATTCAAGCTTTTTACCTGTAAACTTTTGCAGCCATCCGGGTATCTTAACTCTGCCAATGTCGTCGCAGGAAACCTGATGGGTGCACGATTCAAGAATAAGTACGCGATCACCCTCTTTTAGGTTGGCAATGTGCGGGGTTCCTTTCAGATAATTTTTAAAATCGCCGCGCTGACGGGCCAGCAGTATGCTGAAGCTGGTTAAAGGAATATGTTGAGGGACAGCAGCATCTGCGTTTGCAAATACCTGACTGTCCGTTACCACCAATGCAGGCTTGGGGTTCATTTTTTCAATAAAAGCGCCTGCTGCAGATTCTTTACACACTAAGGCAATACCATCGTGATCCAGGGTATCGCGAATGGCCTGTACCTGAGGCAATATCATGCGTCCTTCGGGGGCCTCATTGTCGATAGGCGTAATCAGCAGTACCACATCGCCGGGTGAAATCAAATCGCCCAGCAGGCTGGGTGCGGTATAGGCAGTTTCCGGCATCAGTTGCCGCATTATGGCAGTCAGCTCTTCAATCTCTGGTTTAAAACGGGCACTCAGGTCGAGAACCGGCACCCGGTAGGTGTTTAGAAGTCGGGAATGTAATGATTCATCCAGGCTCAACAAATCGCTTTTATTGTGAACGATCATAAAAGGCACCTCATATTTCCTGAAATCCGAGATCAGCTTTTCTTCCTCCTGCCCGAATAAGTTCCCACTAATCAGCAACAAGGCCTGGTCAATGGTTTTTAGCGCTTCCCGCGACCGGGCTACCCGTTTTTCACCCAACTCCCCAATATCGTCAATGCCCGCTGTGTCAATTATTATTACCGGGCCAATGCCAAATATCTCCATGGACTTTCTCACCGGATCAGTAGTGGTACCGGGAACATCGGACACAATGGCCAGCTCCTGCCCTGCCAATGCATTGATCAGCGAACTCTTGCCGCTATTGCGACGACCAAAAATACCAATGTGTGGTTTACTGTCTTTTCCTTTGGACATATTAATTTCGGATTTCAGATTTCGGATTTCAGATTTCAGATTTCGGATTTCAGATTTCGGATTTCAGATTGCAGTCCCGGTTGGGCTTAGTATCATAAAATCTTCAACTCATCAAATCATCAAATCCCGCCTGAGGCGGACAGGCTTGAGCATAGCAAAATCCCGAGAGTGTAGCGATTCGGGAAACAAATCAAATTCCCCTGCCCCCACAGACCTAACAGGATAGAAGAAAACCTGTTAGGACACCTACGCTCACAAATCGTCAAATCGTCAAATCATCAAATCATCAAATCATCAAATCATCAAATCATCAAATCCCGCCTGAGGCGGACAGGCATCAAATCATCAAATCAACATTTAAACTCCCCTACTCCTCAAAGATCTAATAAGTTGGAAGAGAACTTGTTAGGATGTCAACACATCAACACATCAACAAATCAACAAATCAACTCCCTACTTAAACAACTTCACAATATCATTTCCATTTGCAAAGATAAGCAATCCAAAAAGTAACACCATTCCGACAATCTGGGCAAATTCCATAAATTTGTCGGAGGGTTTGCGTCCGCTTATAATTTCGTAAAACAGAAACATCACATGCCCGCCATCCAGCGCTGGAATGGGAAGTACATTAAGGATAGCCAACATAATACTCAAAAATGCGGTAAGGCTCCAGAAGGCTTGCCAATCCCAGGTAGCAGGAAAAATGCTGCCGATGGTAATAAAACCTCCCACGGATTCATAAGCTTTCACTTCAGGGGAAAATAGAAGTTTGAGCTGTTTCAGATAGTTGCCTACGCCTTTCCAGGTCCGGACAAATCCGGCAGGAATAGCCGTGAGTAAATTGTACTCTTTTTCTTTGAAAACGAAAATACCTGAAGGATCCGTAATAGCCCCGATAAGCCCGGTTTCTGGAATCATGACCGGATAACTAACGGTATCGCTGCCACGAAGTACTCCCAACTGAATGGTCTGGTTTTTATACGACGGAATAAGGCTTTTAAATTCGTCAAAATACAAGGTGGCGGAATCGTTCAGGGAAACAATACGATCACCGGTTTTAAGGCCGGCTTGTTCAGCAACCGAACCAGGCTGAAAAGCTGCAATAACAAATGGCATGCGCGCATTGATAAACTCACCCGACTGACTTTTAAGCATTTTCGCAAGCTGACCTTCGGGAATGGCAACTTCAAAAGGTTTACCATTGCGGATTACCTGAATGGTCTGAGCATTATCGAGAATAATTTTAGCAGGAATTTTAAAGAAATCCTCTATCTCTTCATTGTCCACCGATACAATAAAATCGCCATTACGCAATCCCATATCTGAGGCAACCGAATCAACCACTATACCGTATTTGACTTCACTCACCGGCAGATACTTTTCGCCCCAGGCCCAGAGCATGCCAATATAAATGGCTATGGCCAGCAGAATATTAACGGTTACGCCTCCCAGCATAATAATTAAGCGTTGCCAGGCTGGTTTACTCCTGAACTCCCAGGGCTCGGCAGGTTGGTCCATCTGTTCCTTATCCATGGATTCATCAATCATTCCGGCTATTTTAACATACCCACCCAATGGCAGCCAACCCATGCCATATTCAGTTTCGCCCTTTTTAAATTTAAAAAGCGAAAACCAGGGATTAAAAAAGAGATAGAACTTTTCAACCCGGGTTTTAAACAATTTGGCCGCGATAAAATGTCCAAATTCGTGAAATATAACCAGAATCGACAGGCTTAATAACAATTGGGCGGCTTGTACCAGAATTTCCATATTCAATTAAAAAATTAGTTTAACGGGTTTAAACAAAATCTATTCAATTAGGTTTGAGCGTACTTTTCAACCGGCGAATATAACTCTGAGCCAACTGGCGGGTTTCAGCGTCGGTATCTATAAGATGGTCCAAATCAGGTTTATTGATCCAGGGAATATTTAGCATTGAATGTTCAATAATATCGGATATCTGAAGAAATCCGGTTTCTCCAGCCAAAAAAGCACATACGGCTTCCTCGTTGGCAGCATTCATAATGCAGGGCATGTTGCCTCCCGTTTGCAACGCCTGATAAGCCAGGCTCAGACAGGGAAATGTTTCCATGTCAGGTGGCGCAAAAGTAAGCTGAGTGTGAAGGCCAAAATCAAGCCGTGGCCAGGTGGTGCTCAGCCTGGCGGGATAACCTAAAGCATACTGTATTGGAAGCCGCATATCAGGCATTCCCAACTGAGCCTTTATGGAGCCATCCCCAAACTGCACCATACTGTGCACTATGGATTGCGGATGAACCAGCACCTCAATGGCGCTGCCGGGAAGACTAAAAAGCCAGCTTGCCTCTATGACTTCAAGTCCTTTATTCATTAGGGTAGCACAATCGATGGTAATTTTATTTCCCATTTGCCAGTTGGGATGTTTTAGTGCGTCCGCAGCCCTGACATTGGCAAGCATATCCGAAGTAAATCCATTGAAAGGCCCACCCGATGCAGTAAGATAGATTTTTTCGATGGGATTATGAAACTCCCCAGCCAGGCATTGAAAAATAGCTGAATGCTCTGAATCCACCGGCAGCAGGCTTACTCCATGCTGCGCGGCAAGACCGGTAACCAGTTCACCACCGGCTACCAATGTTTCTTTATTGGCCAGGGCAACGGGTTTGCCCGACTTTATGGCATTTATTGTTGGTTTAAGTCCTGCAAAACCCACCAGAGCTACTAAAACAAGGTCAATGGTTTCCATTTCAACCACCTGACACAGGGATTGTTCGCCGGCATAAACCTTAATAAAATGCGGAGCAAGCGCGGCATTAACCCGGGCATAAAGGCGCTCATCGCCTATAACCACAGCATTGGGGTTATATTCCATGGCCTGAGCAATCAGCAGGTCTGCATTGTGGTTGGCGGTGAGCACTTCCAGGGTAAAATGATCCGGATGTTCCCGGATTACCTCAAGGGCCTGCTTACCAATGGAACCGGTAGAACCAAGCACCGCTATACGTCGGGGAGGGATTTCCTGCTTTACCATGGTACTAAAAACTCATAAATTTCTCTGGATCTACAGCCGTACCATTGATCCAAATTTCAAAATGCAGGTGGGGTCCTGTTGACAATTCACCAGAATTCCCAATAATTGAAATGGTTTCACCTGCCCTGACAAATGCCCCCTGCTTGCGTAACAATACTGAATTGTGTTTATACACCGTAATTACGTTGGCCGGATGCTGTATAGCAAGCACATTACCGGTCTCCGCTGTCCATTCCGAAAAGAAAACCACCCCATCGTAAGCAGCTTTCACGGCTTCGTTGCGGGGTGCCGCCAGATCTAAACCAAAGTGTTGTCTGGAAGCATCAAAATGATTGGTGACTATTCCTTTAATGGGTGTAAAAAAATTCATCTTATTCAACGAAACGGCTGACTTCTCCAGGGTTTCCACCTGATTGTTCAACAGATAACGATTTTCTTCTTCATACTGCAACCTCAGCATTGAGTCCTCTGGAGAGCGTGAAATATTGATGTTTGAATACTTAAAGTGGTTGGTAGTATCGTTAGTCTCTGCATTTGAATAACCGGATTCGGGCACATCACCACTCAAAATTTTCTTCATATTTTCAATATAAAGGTTACTGCTTTTTAGCGCAGTTTCAATGGAGTCGGCTTTGAGCTGCAATTCATACAAATTGCGCTGCACACTCGCATTGCTATAACCCGGAATGTATTCGCGTAATCCAGTAAAAGCAATAAGATAAATCGTAAAAAATATCAAAACAATGGCAAGCATGCCAATTACCACAAAAGCATTAAGCCGGGATACCTTAAATGAAAGTTTCTCTTCAAAGCTCTCTTCATTTAGTATAACCAGCCTGTATTTGTTGCGCAGTTTCAAATACCAGCGCACCTTTTTCCTGTTTCCGGTATCGTTTGAGGAGGTAACCGCCATTTAACGGAATAATTAACTTGATTTTCCGCTGCAAATATCCGAAAAATATGCCACTTGCAATTTTTTATCCCCATTGTTTAAGCTTTATTGGCAAATATCCTGAATAATAACAATAAAAAGACAAGGGAAAGGGTTAAATTATATGATTGATTACCGGCTTATTCGAAAAAATGAAATATTTTTGCACTTTATCAGTTATTGATTAAAACCGTAATCCGGCATATCTTGATATCAAAGTTTTTTATTACGAACAGATTCCTGTTGGTCGCCATTGCCTTACTGTTGGTAACGGCTTCATGCTCCACGCGTAAAAACACCTTTACACGACGGGCATACCATAATGTTACGGCTCACTACAACGCTTACTGGAATGGGAATGAAAGTGTGAAAGAAGGGGTAAATGAGTTAAAGAAACAAGCCAAAGACAATTACAACACCGTTCTTCATATAAACAATTACGGCACCGAAAAAAGTGCGCAATCTGTTAACCCAAACATGGACCGTGCAATTGAAAAGGCCTCGAAGGTAATTCAGAAGCATTCAATGCCATTCGATAAGAAGGAGCAGGTTAAGTGGATCATGTACAGTTATCTGCTTATCGGTAAAGCCAATTTTTACAAACAGGATTACAATGCTGCCCGCAGGGCATTTGATTTTGTTGACCGTACCTATAATTACCATCCCATTAAATACGAAGCCCGCCTTTGGCTGGCCAAAACTTATGTACAGCAGGAATTATACGAAAAAGCGATTGCCATTTTCGAAAACCTGCAAAATGATGCCAAAACAACCCTGCTCCCCTGGCAGGTGCGCAAGGAAATTCCGCTGGTGATGGCCGATATGCACATTTCCCGCGAAAAATACAAGCTGGCGCGTGAAGAGATTATCAAAGCTCAGGAATTAAACAAAAATAAAAAGCTCAATACCCGTTTAAACTACATTCTTGCCCAATTATATCAAAAAGAAGGGCGCGACAATACGGCAAGCCAATATTTTGCAAAAGTGCTGAAGAGTCCGGCTTCGTTTGAAATGGCTTTTAACGCGCGAATCAACCTGGCCAGGGTGTATAATGTGAATTCAGGAAACCGGCAGATGATTGTCAGAGAATTGGAAAAGATGCTGAAAGACAACAAAAACGATGACTTTCAGGATCAGATTTACTATGCCCTTGCCGATATTGCCCTCAAAGATAAGAATGACACCCTCGGCATTAAGAACCTGCGCAAATCTGTAGCCACCAGTGTGGACAACGATTATCAAAAGGCCATATCATCACTCCGGTTAGCTGATCTTTATTACCAGCGCAAAGATTATCGCCCTGCGCAGGCTTATTATGATACCGCACTTATGGTCATTCCTGCGGATTTTCCGAATGCAGATGAAATTACCGTGCGAACGGAAATTCTCACCCGCCTGGTTGACAACCTGCAAACCGTTTATGTACAGGACAGCTTGCAGCACCTGGCGGCCATGCCGGAGGCAGAACGTCTGGCCATTATAGATGCAGCCATTGCAGAATATACCCGGAAGGAAGAGGAAGCCAGGCGATTGGAAGAGGAGATGCGCCTTGCCGATCAGGCGGGTGCCGGTCTGATGGGTAGCCGGCAAATGGTGGACCCCACAAGAGGAACCACTTCGCTGGGAGGTGGTGGCTGGTATTTTTACAACCCCAGTGCCATAAGCATGGGGTACAGCGAATTTACCCGAAAGTGGGGACGACGCAAGCTGGAAGATAACTGGCGGCTAAGTAACAAGCGGGAAGTGAACTTTGAAATGACCGATATGGGCACCATGCCGACCGATTCCACCCAGGGAAAGGATGGCAAGGGGAAGGGCAGCGACATGAAAAGTCGAGACACCTACCTTAAAGGGCTGCCCTTTACGCCCGAAAGTGTGGAAGCAAGCAACGCTCAAATTGCTGAGGCGCTGTTTGAAGGCGGTATTATTTATCTGGAGGAGCTTTTTGACAAACCCAAAGCCCGGGAGCTTTTCACCTCTTTGCTTACGCGTTTTCCTGAAAATGACAACACCTTACGCACCAGCTACCACCTGTATCGCATCTACCGCGATCAGGGTGACAGTACCAATATGCAACTGTACAAAAACCAAATTATAAATGGCTATCCCGACAGCGATTATGCCAAAATACTGATTGATCCTACCTACAATGCCCAACTACTGGCAGCACAAAACCGGGTGAAGTCCCTCTATGAGGAGACATATCTGGCGTTTGAACGCGGACAATATCGTACCGCCATACTTTACAGTAACGAAGCCATAAGCAATTATCAGAACGCTGCTCTTATCCCGCGCTTTGCTTTCCTTAAGGCAGTATCACTGGGCAAAACCATAACTACAGATACCATGAAGGTTGAGCTGAAACAACTGATAGAAGATTATCCTCAAAGCGAGGTGGTGGAATATGCACGACTTATTTTGGGAGAAGACGCTGCCGGAGAAACTGCTGCCCTGAACAAACCGGGTGAAATACTTTCAGATTCCCTTAAAAAGGCTATGGACTTCAGCATGTACAAATTCAACCCGCAGGCCACCCACTTTTATGCCCTTATTGTGAATGGCAGCGAGGTAAATGTATATGGTACCAAAGTAAGAATCACCGACTTTAACACCAAAAATTATTCCACCGAAAACCTGCAGGTAAATAGCGTACTGCTCGACGATACCCGTCAAATGATTACCATCAGCAGTTTTAACGAATTGCCAAAAGCATTGAGGTATTTTAATGGGATTAAAGATGACAGTTATATTTTTTCGGGTATGCGCGAAGGTAGTTATGATCAGTTCCTTATTTCGGCCGAGAATTATCCGGGCTTTTTCAAGGAAAAGAATACGGCTGCCTATCAGCAGTTTTTTAAGAAAAATTACCTGGCTGAGTAACATTCAGTCGTAATCTATTATAGTTATGGGAAAACCAAACACGCCAGAGCCCATTCAAACGGCCAATCTGATTCAATCGGGCACCTTTATTACCGGTGATATACAGTCGAACGGCAACATCAGGATTGATGGAAACCTAACGGGTACAGTGAATGCCGGAGGCAAAGTAATACTTGGTTCTACCGGGGTGGTAGAAGGCGACATCATTTGCATCAATGCTGACATCGAAGGCAGGGTAAAAGGCACGTTGCTGGTGCGCGAACTGCTTTCACTCAAAGCATCATCGCTGGTAAGTGGTGAAATTACCACTGCCAAGCTGGCCATTGAGCCCGGGGCCCGATTTTCAGGAACCTGCAACATGGACAATCCCGCCTCAGAAAACCAGCCAACTTATGCCCAAGCCGAACAGGAGGCCTGAAGGCAACAGCAATTCCTTGAACGCTTATGCCCGGTATTCGGCTATAGCGATACAAATGGGGGTAGTTATTGCGGGCTGCACTATAGGCGGGTTTAAACTCGACCAATGGCTAAACCTGAAATTCCCTATCTTTACCCTGGTGTTGTCATTGCTGGGAGTAAGCGCCGCCATCTATTTATTAATACGAACTGTTTCAAAATCCGATAAAAAAAATGATTGATCCCCTCAATATTTTTTTAAAGAAATTGCTCATGCTCAGTGTGGGAGTTGCTTTCTTTATCCTCATTTTTTACTTTGCAACCCATGGAAAATGGTTCAGTCCTGCCCTGCCCTTTCTGTTGATTTTTTTCATGGCAACTACCCTCTTGTCCTATTATTTCGTACAAAAATCAGCCATGCGCAATCCACGTCGCTTTATTCAGGTATATCTGGGTACTACCGTTGCTCGGCTACTGCTCTATATATTGATAATTATGCTGTATGTGCTGCTTTACCGTGAAGATGCCGTAAACTTTCTGGGTGCTTTTTTTGCACTTTACGTCATTTATTCCATCTTTGAAGTGTTTGTTCTTGCCAAAAAAAAAATCTAATTTAAATCTTATCGAACTTTTTGCCCCTCATCTTGTTTAATCTTTGTTTTAAATAATTAAACACAACCTATCTCATCAATGAATGATTATTTCATTATTTGATGTAATTTTGTTAAATATTTTATTGGCAATGATTTACATAACACGCAAAGAACATTTTAACGCTGCACACCGTCTGTTCAGAGCGGATTACAGCGACGAGAAAAACCTGGAAATTTTTGGAAAATGTTCCAATCCTAACTGGCATGGTCACAATTACGAGCTATTTGTTACCGTTAAAGGTGAGCCTGACCCGGAAACGGGTTTTGTGATGAACCTTAAAACACTCAGTGAGATTATGGTAAAGCGTGTTATTGATAAGCTGGACCACAAAAATGTAAATCTCGAAGTTGATTTTATGGCCGAAAAGCTGGCTTCCACCGAAAACCTGGCCATGGCCATCTGGCATCAACTGGAAGGGCCTATTGAGAAAACCGGTGCAAGGTTGCATTGTGTTAAACTGTTTGAAACGGAAAGAAATTTTGTTGAATATTACGGAACTTAACAACTTATAACATGAGCAGTGAAATAGTAAAAGACATGGTCATCGAAAACATGATGGATGATTATGAATTGAAAGATGGATATCAGAAGCGGGATTTATACAATGGTAAAACCATTCGAAAAATGAGCACTCATTACCGCGAAATTCTCAAACTGATAGGCGAGGATCCGGACAGAGAAGGTTTGTTGAAAACCCCCGAGCGGGTTTCTAAAGCCATGCAGTTTCTCACCCATGGTTACGACCTTAACCCTGAGGAGATATTGCGTTCGGCCATGTTCAGCGAGGACTACAAACAAATGGTAATTGTAAAGGACATAGAAGTATATTCCATGTGCGAACACCACATGATTCCATTTTTCGGTCGGGCACATGTGGCTTACATCCCCAATGGTCGCATTGTTGGATTGAGTAAAATTCCGCGTGTAGTTGACGCCTTCGCCCGCCGTCTTCAGGTTCAGGAAAGGCTCACCACCCAAATTAAAGATGCGATTCAAAACACCCTCAAACCCCTCGGTGTGGCGGTGGTTATTGAAGCGCAGCATATGTGCATGAGCATGCGTGGCATTCAGAAACAAAACTCCGTAACTACTACTTCTGATTTTACGGGTGCTTTTCTGGTGGATAAGACCCGGGCGGAATTCATTCACCTGATTGGCTCCAGATTGCATTAAGAACCCTGTTTTTATGAATATCGACCATTTTAGGTCACAAACGCCGTTAATTCGGCGTTTTTTTTTGCATTATGCTCCGGCAACTGTAATTTTGCCTCTAAACACCAAATTTTCACCCTCTGCTAATCAATCATGGCAGATTTATGTTTATTTTTGTGAAAATCGTAAAAACATTATAATAAACTACTTATGAGCAAGGCACCATTTAGCAGAGATATCCTGAAGATCAAAGACATTGAAAAGCTGGCCGATGAGCTGGGCAAAATGTTAAAAGAAGAAATATTTTTCAAAAACAAACGGCGCGGTGCGGTTATAGGCATCAGCGGAGGTATCGACTCCTCTGTATCCCTTGCCCTGGCAGCAAAATACCTGGGTCCGGAGAAGGTGTTTGGGGTAATGATGCCGGAAAAGGATTCCAACCCCGACAGCGAAACCATGGCTTCCCGGCTGGCGAAACAATATGGTGTAGAAGCGGTAGTAGAAAACATCAGGCCGGCACTTGAGGGCTTTAAATGTTATGAAAGACGGGATGAAGCCATTCAAAGGGTATTTCCTGATTTTAACCCCAAAACCTGGAAATCAAAAATTGGTCTGAATAAAACCGGACTGGATCAAAAGCTTCCACCGATCTTTCACCTTACCGTAATAGACGAATTGGGCAATCAGCAAAGTAAAATTATTCCCGTACAGGAATACCTGCAAATTGTATCTGCATCCAACTTTAAACAGCGGTGTCGCATGGCAATGGTTTATTATTATGCTGAAAAAATGCATTATGTGGTTATTGGTACGGCTAACAAACACGAAATTGATCAGGGCTTCTTTGTAAAATTTGGGGATGGCGGTGCTGACCTCTATCCCCAGGCCAGTTTGTATAAAACCCAGGTTTACCAACTTGCCGCTTATCTGGATGTACCTCAGGAAATTATTGACCGGACTCCTACCACCGATACTTATAGCGCTGAGCAAACACAGGAAGAATTCTTTTATCAACTTCCTTTCCATATAATGGACCCCATGTGGTATGCATTTGAAAATGATTATGATCCTGAAGAAGTGGGGCCGGTTATGGGCATGACTGCTGAAGAGGTTCGCATCATTTTTGATAATTTTGCACGCAAACAGAAAACCACCCAATACCTCAGGGCCAATCCCTATTATTTTCCAGTAAATCTGTAATTGAGACAAGTATGAATGTAGTAGATTATTTTTTCGGGATTTCCGGCACCTTGCAAAAGGAAGCCGTGGTAGGACGTGAAAACATAACATACCCGGAGCTGTTGAAGCAGGTAAACCAAACCGCCGCGCATTTGCAGCAGCAGTTTGGAGAGGAAAATCTGATATTACTGCTCAGTGAGAATTCCATTTTCTGCATTGTAGCTTACCTGGCCATCATCAAGTCCGGCAACATCTGCATTCCGCTTAATCCGGCCATTGAGACCGAAAACCTGGATAAAGTCTTACTCAAAACCAAATCTACGCTGGCTTTTATCAGTAAAAGATATGAAACACTTTTTGCTGACTACCCGTTTACTGTTTTTAATAGTGATACACTAAAATCATGGTTTCTGGAGGGAACAAAATCAATAGTGCCCTCCTTGGATTTCGACGAACAGCGGGTAGCTGAAATTATTTTCACCTCAGGTTCAACCGGAGAGCAAAAAGGGGTAATGATTACCCATCGCAATATCATTGCCAATACCAATTCCATCATTGCCTATCTTCACCTTACCTCCGAAGATATTATTGAGGTGGTTATGCCTTTTTACTATTGTTATGGATTGTCGCTGCTTCACACCCACCTGAGGGTTGGTGGTGCGGTACATTTAAACAATTCCTTTATTTTTATTGGTGGCGTTATTGATGACCTTAATCGTTACAGATGCACCGGATTTGCGGGCGTGCCCAGCCATTTTCAGATTTTACTGCGCAAAACCAGAGACTTCAAGGGTACCCGTTTTGAAACACTAAGGTATGTGACCCAGGCGGGTGGCAAGTTGCACAATGCCTTTATCAGTGAATTTATCGAAGCATTTCCCGACATCAGATTTTATGTAATGTACGGACAAACGGAGGCCACTGCACGTTTATCCTACCTTCCACCGGAAGACCTTAAACACAGGCTTGGCTCTTTGGGAAAGGGCATACCCGATGTGCAGCTTAAAGTGGTGAATGAAAAAGGCGAACGGGTTAAGCCGGGAGAAACCGGAGAAATTATTGCCAGGGGAGAAAATGTGATGAAAGGCTACTATCAGGATGAGAAAGGTACCCGGGAAACCATCAGGGATGGCTGGCTATACACCGGCGATATGGCCACTGTGGATGAAGATGGCTACATCTTTATGCAATCCCGCGCAAAGGAAATTATCAAGGTAAGAGGCATTCGTATCAGCCCGAAAGAGATTGAGGCGGTTATCGTGACCTATCCGGGGGTAATTGATTGCTCCATTGTAGCTGAAACCGATGACATTACCGGCGAGGCACTTAAAGCCATCGTGTATGTAAATGAAAGCGACCTTGATCAGTTTACGGAAGAAGCCATCAGACAATATTGTGCGGCTAAACTTTCTGCAGCCAAAGTGCCCGCCAAAGTAGTGTTTGACACCCACCTGGTCTTTAATGCTGCCGGGAAAAAATCGAAGTTTTAGACCACTACCCTACTACATCCAAATTGCAATCCCGATCCGTCCGACTGGGGCGGAACAGGCATCAAATCAAACTCCCCTGCTCCCCACAGACCTAACAGGTTGGCCTTCGACAAAAAGCTCAGGCACCAGAAGAAAATGGATTATGACATTCCGTTTAACAAATCGTCAAATCCCGCCTGAGGCGGACAGGCAACAAATCATCAATCCGCCTAAGGCGGACAAATTACCCATTAATACCTACCCAAAAGACCTATCAGGTTAGAAGAAAACCTAATAGGTCAACTTGCTCAACAAATCTTCAAATCATCAAATCAAGAAACCGGTCTCCCTACCCAAAAAAAACCTAACAGGTTGGAAGAAAACCTGTTAGGTTGCCTACTCTAAACAACTCAACATCCCCCTTACCAATTATCAAGCCGGTATTCCTCACTCCATATAATCCGGGTAAGTGTGTCAATAACAGGCCGGGTAGGATGAAAATAATCTATAAAGTTGTTCCGGTCTTCTTTAAGGTAGGATAGTTTATCCAGATTAATGGTATAACCATAACTTTTGATGTCTTTGACGAACCTTACCCTGTCGGCAACCATTCCTTCTTCCTTTAGATATTGATCTACGCCCTTATAAACCGGCAATATTACAAAGCACAACTGAATATCATTTTCTTGACAATATTCCTTAATCCTGATGAATTCAGCCCGGTATTGTTCAGGATATATATATTCTCCAAAAAACATATCCAGCCTCCCCTGTGCCAGCTTTTCCATATCCATAGGTGGAAGGTTTTCATAAGAACGCTCAACTATGAAAGGATTGCGGCTAACCGCCCAGGCAACATTGGCAATGGCATCAAAAAATATTTCGCGGGTAGTAAAGTACTCATAAGGCCGCTCAAAGTAATTGGTAGCAAAATGGAATAAATCATATTGGCGATTGGCATTATAATTCATAAATGCCACCTGAAAATAGACTTTCTCAAGTTTACTGTGTTCGGCTGCGAACCAGAACATATTAAACATGGTTTCAAAGCTGGATCCAGGGACACATAAATTATAATATTGCTCACCAGTAAGGCTGTCAACCAGCTCCACATCAATATCTTTCCCCTGAGAATCTCCTACTATGATATTGCGGACAGGATTACGTTTAAATTCAGTGGTTTTCCAAAGCAGGTTGCCACGCGGACTGCTCTCATCGGTACGTTGAACCACCCTGAACTTTTCCTTTGTCGGAATAATATGAAAAACATTGATAAAATTATAAGGATCAACAATGAGAATAAGTAAAACATATAGAAATAATGGTATAGCGAAAATCAATCCTCTAAGAAAATATTTTTTCATAGTACAGTTATTAATACCAATTTAAAATTGCAAATAAACAAAAGTACTTCCTGACCCGCTGAAATAAAATATCATAGCCATCATCAGGTAATATCCGCTCCAGCGCACCCAGCGTGATTGTTTGAGGAAGAATTTTGAGGCACTTATCCCTTTTTCTTCATAATATTCCAGGAGCATTAAAACCGCAACCGCTGAAAGGCCTATAAAAAACGCCGCTGCATTAAAAATGAGTTTGTTGCCACTAAATCTCAACTCAACATCCTGAAACAGATGGGTAATAAAGTACCAGGCATCGCCAACATCTTTCGAATTAAAGAATACCAAAGTAAGACAAAAGAAAAGAAAAACAATCAGGCGGCTGGCAATTTTTGTGAGTGCAGGATTCATTTTGGAGAGTATGCTCATGCGTTTACGCCGGGTGATAAACTCATAACTGATGGCCAGACCCTGCAATAGTCCAACCACTACAAAGGTCCAGTTGGCTCCATGCCAGATGCCAATGACAAAAAAAGTAATGAAAATACCGGTAATGGCAGCCTGATTTCCAAATCTGCGATATTTAATGATAAATGGATTGTATATAAAATCATTACACCAGGAACTCAGGGAGATGTGCCACTTGCGCCAGAATTCACCAACGGTGCGGGAAAAGAATGGGCGGTTGAAGTTATCAATCAGCCTGATGCCAAACACACGGCCAATACCAAGTGCCATATCGGTATAACCGGAAAAATCACAATACAAATGTAGGGTTTGTACTATAAAAACCAACATCAGGGAGATGCCTGTGTAATTCTCCACATTCCCGAACACCAGATTCACCGGACCGGCAAGATTGTCACCAATGACTACTTTTTTAAACATTCCCCATAAAAAGAGCCTCAACCCGGCACTCACATTTTCCTGTGAAAAGGTAATTTTACTACTGACCTGAGGCAGAAAATGTGCAGAACGCTCCACCGGACCGGCGAGGAACTTGGGAAAGAAAATCATATAATTGGCAAAAAGCACAAAATTTGGTTCTGCCTTCTCTGCCTTACGGTTGATGCGAATGATGTAACCCAGGGCCTGAAAGGTATAATACGAAATTCCCAGCGGTATGAGAACATCAATATGTTCGAGCCAGGCATTTTGTCCTGCCCAGCCCATGATTACATTCAGATTATCAAACAAAAAATTGATGTATTTGAAAAAGGCAAGTATTCCTATATCAAGTCCGATGGCTAACCAAAATATGAAGAGTCGCTTGTTGGTCAATATATTACTATACAGCCATTTACCCAAAAAATAATTAAGAGTTACAAAGGTTAGGGTAAAAAGCAGTATATTTGGAGAAATAATCCCGATAAACACTGCACTGGAAAGAAAAAGTACCCATTGTTTCAACGTATTCCCCACCTGGTAATACAACATTACCGTAACGAAAAAGAAAACGAAGAAATGAAAAGTGTTAAATTGCACTGTTTATGGGGCTTTAAACATTAACTGATAAACAATATAATCATGAACAGGTTTAAATCTATTCTTCTATTAACAAATTTCTTTGTTATTATCCTTATGCTGACAACTTCCTGCAAAGATGAAAAAAAAATCGGAACTAATGGCAATACTATCAATATCTTATTTTTGCACCATAGTACCGGTGGCGTAATCTGGAAAGGTCAGGAAACAGGTTTTAAGAAAATTTCGCGCTATTTTTCAGAAACAGCAGCACTGCCTTCCTGGTTTGAAAGCTACAACAAAGAACACCAAACCAACTACTTCGTGCGGGAACAAAACTTTCCTAAAGCACAACCATACGGATGGGAAAACTACCCTTTCGACTATTACCAGATTTGGGTAGCCAATGCCGGCAATGAGCCCTTTAAGGAAGAACCCACGCTCGAAATGCTTGCGCCTGACTATGATTTGATTGTTTTCAAACATTGCTTCCCAGTCGGAAATATCAAACCCGATGTAGGCGAAGGAGATATTTCCTCAGCCACAAAAACCCTGGAAAATTACAAACTGCAATATGCTGCCTTACGCGATAAGATGCATGAATTTCCCAATACCAAATTTTTATTGTGGACGGCTGCAGCCAATGTAGAAGCCAATGCAACTATTGAAGAGGCCAGTCGCACCCGCGAATTTGCAAATTGGGTAAAAAATGAATGGGATGAACCGGAAGATAATATATTTTTGTGGGACTTTTACGAATTGGAAACCGAAGGCGGTGACTTCCTGAAACCTGAATATAGTGCCAAAGCCGGAGATTCGCATCCATCAGCGGCATTCGGACAAAGGGTTGCTCCGTTATTGGGAAATCGCATGGTGGATGTGCTCGAAAACAATGGCCGGAACACCAATCTTAAAGGGGAAACAAAATAACCTTAGTCTTGTTATTATTCAACAATTAACGCAACAATAAACTATTATGTCTGATATCACTCAAATCAAGGGACAACTGAAACAATTCATAGCCGAAACCTCCTTTGTATCCATTGAAAAGATAAAGGATGACACCCTCATATTTGTAGAAGGCATCTTTGACTCTATGGGTTTTCTATCTCTTATCAATTTTGTGGAAGATCATTTTAAGATTAAGGCAGCCGATTCAGAATTACTTGAAGCCAACTTTGAATCGGTAGAAGCCATCGCCAATTTCATACAATCGAAACTCAATTAGGATTGAGCTATGTGCGGCATTGCAGGAATTTTGAATTTACCGGCAAACAATACGCCACCCACAGAACATGAGCTTACCCGGATGCTTGCTGCCATCCGTTATCGCGGTCCCGATGAAAGCGGCATCTATCTCGGATCAAATATCGGTTTGGGCAATGTACGCCTGAGCATCCTAGATCTGTCAACAGGACAGCAACCTATTTCAGTGCGTCAGGGTCGCTATTGGATTGTATATAATGGTGAAGTGTTCAATTACATTGAAATCAGGCGGACACTGGAGGGTGAAGGCATTTCATTTGTCACCAATACCGACACCGAAGTCGTGCTTCAGGCTTATGCCCATTGGGGTCCCGCCTGTTTGCAAAAATTTATTGGTCAATTTGCCATTGCCATCTGGGACAATCTGGAGCAGGAACTCTTTCTGGCGCGCGACAGGGTGGGTATCCGCCCGCTCTTTTACACCCGTTCCCGGGGACGCTTTATATTCTGCTCTGAAATTAAGGGGATTTTCCAGATCCCAGGAGTCCGCAGGGCCATCAACCACAAAGCATTATCGCAGGTATTTACTTTCTGGACCACCATCACTCCACAAACGCCTTTTGAAGAGGTGTTCGAGGTGTCACCCGGCCATTATATGAAAATTAGGAATGGGAAGCTGGAAAACACTGCTTTCTGGTCACTACAATTTCCGCTGCCAGTTGACTACAGCCGGCAACCTTTTAATGAAAGTGTTGAAGAATTGCGCGGATTGTTTCGCGATGCCGTGAAAATACGATTAAGAGCCGATGTTGAAGTTGCCGCTTACCTGAGCGGAGGCATTGACTCCAGTGTAACCACCGCATTTATCCATGAATTGGAACCACGCATACTCAATACCTTTTCAATTGGTTTTAAGGACAAGACCTTTGATGAAACAGCCTATCAGCTCGAAGCAGCCAAATATTTCAACACCAACCACACTGCTTTTACCTGTTCTTCAGAAGATATTGGCCAGGCCTTTTACGACACCATCCGCCACACAGAATTCCCCATTCTCCGGACCGCACCAACACCCATGTATCTGCTCTCGAAAAAAGTGCGCGAACAAAACATTAAAGTAGTCATCACCGGTGAGGGTGCCGATGAGATGCTTGCCGGATATAACATCTTTAAGGAAGCCAAAATCCGGCGTTTCTGGGCGCAAAATCCTCAAAGCGACATCCGGCCACTCCTGTTAAAAAAACTGTATCCTTATCTACCCATGATGAAGGATGCCAGAACGCCGGTACTCAAAATGTTTTTTGGCTATCGCCTGTCCGATACTGATCATCTCTGCTACTCCCATCTTTTACGCTGGCACAACACCTCTCGCATTCAGAACTATTTTTCAGGTGAGGTTCAGGCGGGACTTGGGAATTATGATCCACTGGATGAAGTGAGCCATATTCTGGCTGATAATTTCAACCAATGGGGTGACCTGGCAAAGTCACAATATCTCGAATCCGGTATCTTTATGTCGGGCTATCTGCTTTCCTCACAGGGCGACCGCATGGCCATGGCGAACTCCGTGGAGGGTCGTTATCCTTTTCTTGATCACCGTATCATGGAATATGCGGCTTCACTGCCTGAACGTTATAAACTGAACAGCCTGAATGAAAAGTTCATCCTCAAAAAGATGATGCAGGGCAAAATCCCGGAATCCATCCTAAAACGGCACAAGCAGGCCTACCGGGCTCCGGTGCACACCAGCTTTACCGGCACGAATGCTCCGGAATATGTTAAAGAACTTACTCAAGCCTCCACCCTAAATTACTATGGCTACTTTGATGCCATAAAAGTGGAAAAACTCATGAAGAAGATTAACGAACAAAGTGAAATTTCGGAAATGGAGAATATGGCACTGGCCGGAATACTGTCCACTCAATTGCTCCATTACTTCTTTATTGAGGATAATGTAATGGTTTCCGCGGATGAGGAACCAGCCAATCTGAGAATATTTCGGGAACCGTAATGCGATTCAGCATCGGTAATCTATAAACACTCAGCTTACGCTCGCTAAAAAACATTGTTACCGATATATTTTCACCATACATTCTCTCGGATTTTTGATCGTTGGTACAGGTTACCTTAAAAAACGGGTAATACGGCTCATTTATAAGTTTATCTACTTACCTTTGTATAAAGATTGCCGGTCCGGCGTTTTCATTCCTTCTTAACTATTGATAGCATGACACTCCATTACGATATTTTAGGCAACCTGCTAAGCGTTATGGGTTCGCTGGCGTTGTTTCTGCTGGGCATGAAATTGATGAGTGAGGCGTTGCAGCGCATTACGGGCAGCAGGCTAAGGCAACTGTTCACGGGCGGCCCCACCACACGATTGAATGATTTCGCCTCAGGAGCATTGGTTACGGGGCTTACCCAATCCTCGTCGGCAGTAATACTGTTAATCATTAGCTTTATCAGTGCCGGATTAATCCCGCTGATGCAGGGGCTATCCGTAATGATCGGCGCCAATATCGGCACCACCATAACCGGATGGATTATCGCTTTACTGGGTTTCAATAGTTATTTTCTTGTTTATTTACTGCCATTGATGGGAATAAGCCTTCCCCTCTTGTTTATTCCCGGCTCCCATTACCGGGCATATGGGGAGTTTTTAATGGGCTTTTCATTGCTATTTTTGGGCGTATATTTCCTTACCTGGTCACTTTCAGCAAATGCACCACTTTATGATTGGTTTAATCAGTTTACCACCGATATTTTTAACTGGAAGCAATTGTTGATTTATGCTCTGGCAGGAGTATTACTGGCCATTGCCCTTCCATCATCCAATGCCACGCTGGCCCTTATCTTTGTATTGAGCTTTGCCGGATATCTTCCACTGGAGCATTCAGCAGCACTGATAGCCGGGCAAAATTTTGGCACTACTGTATGGGTAATTCTGGCAGCCTATCAGGCCAATGCAGCTTCTCGTCGGATAGCAGCCGGCCACTGGTGGTTTAACCTTATCGGGCTCATGCTTTCATTAATTCTATTTTATCCATTGCTATGGGTTTCCACCGAAGCAGCCCTGTTTATTTCACAAACGCCTGTGCTGACGCCTGCTGCCACACCAATTGCGCTAGCCGCCTTCCACACCCTCTTTAACTTACTTCCTGCAATGGTAATTATACCGGCTATGCCTGCCTTCAAATGGCTGATTTATCAGTTTATCCCTTACCAATCCGGAGAAAACAAAGCCTTGCAACTCCGGTATTTCAAATCGAGGTTTATTGTAAGCAATGAGGTGAACCTGATACAGGCCGCTGAAGAAATCCATTTGTTTGGCAAACATGTTGAATTGATGTTTTCATTGATTCCTCAGTACCTTACTGAGAAACATGCAGATAAGTTTGCCAAAATCCAGAAGAAAATATTCCGGCTTGAAGACGCGGCCGATGAACGTGAACGTCTGATTGAAAATTTCATCACACGCATTGCCGAGAATGACCTTACCGAAGCCAATGCCCGAAGAATTCGTTCCATGCTTAAAATCATCAATAACCTTGAGAGTGTTGCAGATCAATGTATGCAGATGGAACGTACCATCCGTCGGAAAAATGAAGCCAATGCCTGGTTTACCCCCGAAATGCGTGAAAATGTATTCACTATGTTCGGTCACGTTCAAAATGCGATTGAAGTAATGAACAACAACCTCTCAAATGACTACCGACCCGGTATACTTCTGGAAGCTACCCAACTGGAATTGCAAATCAATGAACTGCGCAACACCATGCTGGATGAAAATATGCAGCGCTTTAACCGCGGGGATTTTACCTACAGTCACCTCAAATTTTTCAGCGACCTGATGAATGAATGTGAAAAACTGGCCGACCACGTAATTAATGTAAATCAGGCTATAGCCAGCAACATCCGGAAACCAAGAGCGATTTAACATTAACTTAACATTGAACCGATTTTTAATTACTTTTAGTGCTTAGTTTTGCAATCAAATAATACCTGATTCAGGATGTTCAGCATTTATCTGGTTTTCATCATATTCCTGTTTATTCTGGCGTTTTCCGACCTGATGATTGGGGTATCCAATGATGCGGTAAACTTCCTGAATTCAGCCATAGGATCAAAAGCAGCCACCTTTCGTACCATATTAATTGTAGCCAGTGTAGGCATAATTATTGGCGCAACCTTCTCGAGCGGCTTAATGGAAATAGCCCGTAAAGGATTGTTCTATCCAGCCCAATTCACCTTTTCAGAAGTTCTCATTATCTTTTTGGCGGTAATGATTTCCGATGTTATTATGCTCGACCTGTATAATACCATGGGATTGCCGACTTCGACCACGGTATCCATCGTTTTTGATTTACTCGGGGCGTCTATGGCCATAGCCATTATCAAAATATCGGGTTCGGCTGAAACGCTTCAGGACCTGGGACTGTATATTAACTCGGGAAAAGCGCTGGCCATTATTACCGGTATTCTGGTTTCGGTAGCGGTGGCGTTTACTATCGGGGCACTGGTGCAATATATTACCCGGATAATATTTACCTTTAATATTCGCCATAACTTAAAGTATTACGGATCCATCTGGGGTGGCATTGCCATTACAGGAATTATCTACTTTATGGTGATTAAAGGGGCCAAGGGAGCTTCGTTTATTACCAATGAAACCCTCGCCTACATTGACAACCATACGTTTACCATCCTGTTGGGCAGTTTTGCCATTTGGACTATACTATTGCAACTGCTCAGCATGCTGTTCAAACTGAATATTTTGAAATTCATTGTTCTCAGCGGCACTTTTGCATTGGCCATGGCTTTTGCAGGCAACGACCTGGTAAATTTCATCGGGGTCCCGCTTGCCGGGCTTAAAGCCTATCAGCTTTTTACCGCCGTTCCGGGGGCCGATCCCGAAACATTTTTAATGTCGGGGCTTGCTGATGATGTTACTACTCAAACCTGGATACTTTTGCTGGCAGGTGTTATAATGACCTTTGCCCTCTGGACCTCTAAAAAAGCGCGTTCTGTATTAGAAACCTCCGTTGATCTTAGTCGGCAGGGAGAGGGGAATGAGCGTTTCAACTCATCCATTATGTCGCGTAACCTGGTAAGGGGTGCCCGCAATATTTCATCTGCCATAAGTGGGGTTATACCCATTAGAATAAATGACTGGCTTGAAAGCCGCTTTACGCCACCCGATGAAATTACCAAAAAACAGGCGCCCGAGGGAGCGGCATTCGACACCCTGCGGGCCAGTGTCAACCTGGTGGTTGCCAGTATGCTCATAGCGCTGGGCACCTCATTAAAACTCCCATTGTCAACCACTTATGTTACTTTTATGGTGGCCATGGGTTCTTCCCTGTCCGACAGGGCCTGGGGCCGTGAAAGTGCGGTTTACCGTATCACGGGAGTGCTTTCTGTTATAGGGGGATGGTTTTTTACTGCACTTGCTGCCTTTACAGCCTCGTTTATCGGAGCCATTATCCTATATTATGGTGGCATGTTTGCAGCCGTACTTTTACTCTCAGTAGCAGGTACATTGATATACAGAACCCATCGTATTCATATACGCCGGACAGAGACCAAGGCCGCAGAAGAGCGTTCAATCAAAATCAACGAAGAACTTAATACTGAAAGCATTATTGTAAGGTGCTCCATCTCCATTCAGGATGTGCTTCATCAATCCAAGTCCATTTTTAACCAAACCGTTAGCGGGCTGGTAGATGAAGACCGGAAAGTGCTGAAGAATGCCCGCCATGAATCAGAAGAGTTAAATGTATTGACCAAAAAGTTAAAAAATCAAATAAACCTCACCCTTTCGCATCTGCGGGAAGATTCTATTGACTCGGGCCACTATTATGTGCAGGCCATTGACTATCTGCGCGAGATAAACCATTGCATATCCTATATCATAAACCCCAGCTACGAGCATGTAGAAAACAATCATCGCCCGCTGGTGCCTGTTCAGATTGAGGAAATATCACGCCTTAACGGAGAAATATCCTTTCTGCTGGATGAGGCAATTGACATGTTGAAGAACAGGGATTATGATGATTTCGACCGCATCATCTCCCGGCATCAGAATGTGATGAGGGTGGTGGAAGATACCCGCAAAAAGCAGGTAAAAAGGATAAAAAGCAACGAAACCGGCACCCGTAACTCTATCCTCTATCTAAATATGCTGGCTGAAATTAAAAATCTCTCCCTGTTTACGGTCAATTTGCTCAAATCGAGCCGCGAACTCTTTCAAACCGGCCATAGCGAACATCTTCTCTGATTTTTACCGCGATTAAGTAAGGGATTGAATATCATCCGCAACCAAATAAGCATTCAAGAATACTGCTCCTGGCCTAAAAACAGATCGTACACTTATAGAGCAATGAAAATATTTTGTACTTTTAACCATCGTTTAAAAGCCATTCTACTATGAAAACTTCACTGATCATCTCCTTAATTGGTATAGTTCTGGTTGTAATTCTTGCCATTCAGAATTCAGAGGTTGCCTCGCTCAGGCTTTTCTTCTGGAACATTGAAATGTCATTGTCCCTTATGCTGCTAATCATATTCTTACTGGGTGCACTCAGCGGTTATATTTTAAACTTCTCTATGGGATTAAAACGCAGGCGGGGTAACAAAAACCCTGAAGCGTAAGCAATGGTGCAATAAGTGTAGTTACCTTTCAGCCGAAAGTGCTGACACTGCATCACAGCCAGCTTTGAAAAGCGGGGTAAAAATTTCCTCCCCGGTAAGCCTCAGGCATAGTTTTGAACTGCTGCAAAAAAGCGGGAGCAAACCGGCTATTTCAAACATTATATCGTCCACAACTTCAAAACTGCCAGCATTAAACTTAGCCAACAGCACATTAAGCTGCTGCCAGGAGGCCATTTCGGGAACCAACATTTGTATTATCTCTGAATTTTGAAGTACTTTTTGAGTATTGGTATAGGTACCTCCATTTTCCCATGGCCAGGAAGCCGGTAAAATAAGATGAGCCAATGCCGCGGTGGGTGTAAGGATATAATCCTGCACCACGGTGAATTCAGCATTTTCAATGGATTGAGAAAACCTTTCAGGCTCGTAAGCACAGCCGACCGGGTCTTCGCCAAAAATAAAAAGCTTTTTGTAATGTCCCTTTTCCAAATTTTCCAAAGTAATGCCCTCACTATCAGGCAAATACCCCGATTGCCATTCCTGCTGAAAGCGCTGCCTCACCATAGGATCATGCCAATCGTCTGTGCCGGGGCTGAAAGGGGCCATTACGCCCATATCATACAACCCATGAGCATTATTTTTCTCTTTTAACAGCATCAGTCCGCTGCCGGTTTTCCCATGTTTGCCACTTATGCAGGCCAGGTTAAACAACTCTGCGCAGGTTTGGGCTCCGGTATTATTTTCTGAAAATATCAGAACTGCAGCTTTATCCTGGAGAAAAGTAGTTACAAAAGAGTGCACCACATCAGTGTTTACACCCGATAATTGAACCAACTGTTCAAAAGAACTACTGAATAGATGCTCCCGATATTCTTCAAAATTTCCAATGAGCGGCCCCAGGAACAGATGATCTTCAAGTTGTTCAGCCAGAATGTAATGATTCACCGCTTTTATGAAATTATAAATGGAGGCAACCGTCAGGGTCTCTCGCTGAAAAGGTCCGGAGATATCCCCGCTCTCACTTATTGCGGTCACCCTGCATCCATTGGCCAACTGCTGCCTGGCAACAAAACCGGCAAGCACGGGATGGGTAGTGGCTATATCAGCGCCGATTAAATACACATGGGTTGACAATTCCAATTCGGGAAAGGGCAAGTTGGCTTTTGTAAGCCTGGCATAAGCCATTTCGCGACCCAAATAATGAAAACTGCTTATGTTATTGGTTTTTGCTCCGGCCCTGGCCAGCTTCTGGATAAGATATTGTTCTTCATTGCTTAGACGCGCACCGGCAAAAAAGGCCATTTCATTGGGATCGGAGCTTTCTATTTCGATGGTTATAAGATCAAGCGCATCCTGCCATGCAATGGGTTGAAATTCGCCGTTTTTTCGCAATAATGGCTCGGTTATTCGAGGCAGCTTATCCAGCTTTTTCGCTGCCGCCAAAGGGTAAGCACAATATTCTCCTTCAGGATTGATAAGTCCGGCAATCCCCGTTACTTCGGTAATATGACCCTGATTTACAGAAATCTCCAGGCTGCATCCGACAGAACATATATTACATATTGTTTTTACGTCAACAGGAGTCCCATTTTTATCCGCTTGCATAATTCAACTTTTTGATCCATTATTTATGAAGCAAAAGTACCGCATATAAATGGAAGGAGTAAAGGAATCCATCAAAAAAAAGGTTGTTGTGCAGCCTGGCTACATCAACAACCTTTAAAATAATAAATAGGGTCTGCTGAAAAACTTCTAATCGTCTAATATCTCATAAATTATAAACTTGTTTTTTTTGACAGGGTTTACAGTATTGTTTTTTGACAGGATTTACAAGTTTTACAGGTTTTGTTTTGGTCTGTTGAAAAACATGGAATGTGGATGTATGGCAAGAAAAACCTTACCTGTAACATAAAATATTTCATCATACCATGCTGATATCCAATGATATCTTATTTTTTCAGCAGACCCTAAATAGACTATTTTACCACAATAAGTTTTTGTGGAGTCGACTTCTGTCCGTCTTTACTCAGGAAATAGAGATATATGCCAGGTGAATAATTATTCAAATCAATCCTAATCAAAGATGATTTACCGACCAACTGATCTGACATTTTGCGACCGTTGATGTCATATATTTCAAGTAAACTTCCTTGTCCACCTGCTGAAACATTAATCCAGGTATAATCAGTAGCCGGGTTGGGGTAATTCTGACCCGTCATCAATGAACTCATAGCCTCATCAAATGATGTACTAACCAGTTCATCAATAAGCCAGTCGTGGCTGAGTTGTACAATTTGGTTGGTCACAGCAGTATTGGAAATCATTTCCAGTCCAATACCAAAATAGATGCTGCGGAAATTATCTCCATCATACCTGATTGCTGCGATTTTGGATTCTACCGGATAATGGAAAATGGCATTGGCACCGGGGCCGGGATTGATAACATCCGGGTATAAATAGCCTCCAAACACATCGACAATACTTGATTGAGGCACCTGTCCAAAAATCGGATCGCCCGGCACCGCAATCAGTTTATTGTTGGCAGAGCTTCCATCATCCACGAAAAGGGCATTGAGGTAGTTGGTATAAAAGTTCCGGGTAACCGGAGTACCATTTGCATTGGCATCCCCACTCATAATATCCCAGCCAATATCCTGTCCCCCCATAAAAACGCTGTGTCCGGCATCCATAAATTGCATTACTGCATTCGCCTGATCATCGGTGAGAGCGGGGAAGGTCCATGAAATATTCAACCATATGGTTAAAATCTCACTCCATACGTCAGCATTGATTATATCAACCATAACGTTGGCGTTGGTAAGGGCGTAGGTATTATTCCCGGCGGCAGCAAGTGCATCGGTATAAACATGTGCAAACTGGGCTGCTTCAGGACCGCCGGTAGCGTTAACCACGAGGTCAGTTACACCAGAAATTACCCTTATGTAAACAATTTTTTCTGGTGCTGAAGGGAATGAAACAGACTTCATGTGCATCACATAAGTGGAAAACCCGGCAGAAGCTCCGGGGTTCACATTTACAGTAATTTCTTTGGGACTGTCTTCGGGAAGTTGTACAATAGCAGTTCCGGGATATTCCACTCCATCAATAATGAATGAGCTTACCCAATCAGCCGGTGCATCGCTGGATTGAATGTAAAACTCCATGGCTTCCCCGGTTTCAAGGTTGCTAATGGCTTCAATTCCAAAAACTGTGGTTGAATCAGGGGAGCCGGCTTTAATGTTTGCATCCTGCACGGCGAGTGCTCCAATACAAAGATTGGTACCTCCGATGGCCGGAACAGCGTATCCGGTATAAATTTCCTGATGGCTTTCAGTTACAAACGCAAGTACTTCCATATGTTCCACAATAGCTGGGATGTTGGTATAACTTTCAGGAACTACATAAGAATACGTTCTGTTTACGAGCGATCCCTGGGTTGTGGTAGTTACTTCATCACCCCACTGACCGGTAATAAAGTGGCGTAACATATGCATATGGCGGTAGTTATTCCCTGCCCCGCCACCAGATTGCGGACCATAAATACTGTCCTGAATAAGGGCCAGATTGATAAAATTGGACGAAGCGGGAGCATCAGAAGTGTAGTAAAGTTCAACTTCTATGGTTAGTGTTCGGGTAGCCGCTTCATAGTTTGAAATGACACCAACATTCACGGGCGAAATTTGCTGCATAATGGTGTAAGCGGAGCCTGACCATGAGCCTCGGCCCATACCGGTGACAGAACCACTGAACACATGACGGTTTACAGTGCCCATAGGATAGCCTGTGATCGCTGCCTGGGAAGCAAGCGGATTACCGAAAGGAGTACGATAATCCGGAGCGCTACCCGAGGGAACAGCATAACTACCCTGGTGAATGGCAATAGTAAAAGCCCTGCCCGGATTGTCATTCAGGAGGGAAGCAGCAATGGCATGACCATCGGGGCAGTTGGGGCAATACATGCCGGTAAACTCCTCGAGTATGGCATTCTTAGGCAATGGATCTGTGCACACAATATTTTGCGATGACAAACTGCCTGAAACGAGAAGGAAAGCAATGAGTAAAGTAAAAATGTTTTTCATGAATTTGAGAATGAGTTAAGATTATTTGAAGGTGCAAATATGTATATAAATAAGTTAACTCACACCTTTTCCTGAATAAAAACAAGCTTTTTAATCTTATTAAATGATTAAGAAAGCGCCTTGTGAAGCATGGCCAGTGCAGCCAGCGCGGTCCGCCGGATATTCCGGTCCCGTTGATCCCCAAAAAGAAATTTCCGGGTCTTAATCTCTCCGGGAGTAATCAGGCAGATCCAAATGGTGCCCACCGGTTTTTCGGGGCTGCCGCCGCCCGGCCCTGCAATGCCTGACACGGCTATTACACAATCTACATTTAATAACTTTTTAGCCCCCTGAGCCATTTCAACCACCACTTCTTCACTCACCGCACCCTGAACATTGAGCAATTCCGAAGAAACACCCAGAACCTTCTCTTTCACTTCATTGGCATAAGAAACCACTGACCCTTTAAAATAATCAGAGCTGCCGGCAATACTGGTAATCAGGTGAGCGATGTAGCCGCCGGTGCAACTTTCTGCAGTTGCCAGGGTAAGGTTTTGATCGCGAAGCAGGCTTCCACATAAACCTTCCAGGGTATCGGCCCCTTCACCAAAAATAAAATCCGGTATTATTTTATATAATGCCTCAATCCTGTTGTCAAGCTCGAGTTGTATCAGTTTTTTGTTTTTCCCACGACCCGACAGGCGCAGGCGAACAATGCCGGGCTGGGGCAAATAGGCAAGTTTGATGTGTGCCGGGAGTGTGTCTTCCCAATCGCTGATTTTATCGGCAAGAAAGGATTCACCAACGCCCTGGGTCAGCACAGTGCGGTGCAATACAACCTTGTTGTTTATTTTAGCCAACCGCGGGAGCACGAAATCCTTCATCAAGCCCTTCATTTCGAATGGTACGCCCGGCATGCTGACATAAAGTTTACCCTCCTTTTCAAACCACATGCCAGATGCAGTACCCTGTGCGTTAATTAGCGGATCACAAGATTCAGGCAACTCAGCCTGAGCACTGTTAACAGGAGTTAGCGCATAACCCCTGGAAACAAAAATCCTTTCTATATTTTTAAGTGCCTCTACATTCAACACCAGTCTGGTATCGAAATATTCACAGAGCGTTTGTTTGGTTATGTCGTCACGTGTGGGACCCAGGCCGCCGGTAATGAGCACTACATCGGCATGGGCAGCAGCCTGAGTCAGGGTATCCAGAATTTGTTCCCTGTTGTCAGCAATACTGGTTATCTGCGCTACATTTACACCAACGATATTAAGTTGTTCGGCCATCCAGGCTGAGTTGGTGTCAACCACCTGACCAATTAAAATTTCATCTCCTATCGTAACAATTTCAGCAAACATAGCTCATGGTTTAAATTCCGGCAGCGGCCGGAAGCGGCAAAATTAATAAAATTAGCTCCGGCCCATCAAAGTTTATTCTTGAATATTCATGCATTTATACTCAATTTATTAAAATATTGTATCTTTACTCTTAATATTCAAAAAGTAAATACGATTAAAAGTGAAACTACTCATTAATGCCTCGAACATACACATTGCTGGGCCATTACAAGTGGCAATATCGGTAATTCATGAGTTGAAGCATTTTCCCGACCATGAGTATTATTTGTATTTATCGGCGGAGGTGGAAAATCAAATAGACCTTGAGCAACTGCCGGCTAATTTTCATATTTATCGTTTTTCAGGATATGCCCGGGGCAAGAGCTGGCTCAGCCGGGGATGGATGTTAATACGCCGCTTAAGACGCAGTGCTCTGCTTGAAAAAGTAATCAATCCCGACGCTGTTTTTACCGTATTCGGTCCCATCTACTGGAAACCCAAGTCTCCCCATCTGGCAGGATATGCTATACCTTTTAGTATTTATAAGGAATCCCCCTATTTCAAGGAAGTACCCAGATTTGAGCTCTTAAAACGAAAGTTAATTAACCAGATACGTACACAGTTCTTCCTACATAACACCGATCATCTGGTGGTTGAAACCGACGAGGTAAGAGAAAGGATGATTAAGTCATTTGCGATAAACCCCGACCGCATTTCTGTGGTTTCAAATACGGTGAGCAACATCTATTATCAGCCTGCAGCCTGGTCAGACAAAATTACGCTTCCACCCCGGATTCCGGGGGAGGTCCGGTTGATTACTGTATCGGCTAATCATCTATATAAAAACCTCAGCATTATCGATCCGGTAATCACTCTGTTCAGAAAACTTAAGCCTGAATTGAAGATAAAATTTATCCTGACTGTGCAGCCGGAACAGCTTAAAATCAGCAAGGAGAATCTTAAATATATTCACTTTGCCGGACCAATAAAAGTAAATGAATGTCCCCATCTATACCGGCAATGTGATTTTATGTTTCTGCCTTCGTTGCTTGACTGCTTTTCAGCCACCTACCCCGAAGCAATGAAAATGGGATTGCCTATCCTTACTTCCGACTTGCCTTTTGCACGCAATGTTTGCAAAGATGCAGCGGTATATTTCGATCCGGTTAATCCGGAGGATATTGTCCGGAAAATTATTTCTGTTGTCAATGATCCGGTTAAGGGTGCAAAAATGATTGCTTATGGAAAAAGACAGCTTTCCAGTTTCGAAACTGCAACTTCAAGGGTTGAGAAATACCTGAAGCTGGCTGAAGAACTTATGATTTCGGTCAGAGCCGATGAACGCGGATTACAAAATATAATTACCACACCACCTTTACAGTAACCCCCTGACGTTGCCTGTTCTCCAGCCTGACAAGATAAAAGCCTGGTGAAAAACCATTCATTGGAAGGGTCCATTCACTCGTACCCGGAGAAAGATCAAGAGATTCCTCATGTAATACTACTCCAGTAATTCCGATTAATCTTAACCGATAATGGTCGGCTTCATTCACCGTAATTCTCAATAGCGGCAGATTATCCGGAACATGCACCAACTGAACCATCCCTTGCCAGGCATCATCACGCACAGCATTGGGCAGGGAAGAACTCAAACGCAGTTTCATTATTACCGGCAGGTGATCAGAGTTCTTTCCAAGGGCAATAAGTACATTGGATGGCACTGAGGTATTGGTTGGAGAATCGGTAATTGATTTGTTAAAATGCAGCCCATCCTGGGCTACAGCATGATAGGAGTCTTCCACATATTTAGCACCGAGGCTTCCTTCCATAATAGCTGAGGAAGCAAGGATAAAGTCAAAGCGGTCGTCCATACCTCCTCCAGACTGGCATCCATTACCGTTAGCGGATACCGACTGAGTATGCCAATATCGGAAGTCGTAGTTATTATTCCAGGCTCCCGGCTTGTCTATGGGATCGAAAAATTTGAAATCAGCATTAACGGGGAGTGGATTTATTAAGCTTTGGTAGGCAATTTCAGCAGAGGTATAGGTGTTAAAGTCGCCCATGAACAGAAAATTTCCCGGCAGCACCCGGGTGCTTAACCAATCCATTGTATTGTTAATCATTGTTGCCCGTGTGGCTGCATTGCTGCTGGTATTTCCTGCTTTCAGATGAACGACAATACAATTAATAAATGTAGTATCGCCCCTATGAAGGGCATCATTTTTAACGTACAGGGTGTAAAGGTTTATATCACGTACCAGGCTTTGAATTACTTTCTGATTGTAGAATATCAGTTTCCGGGTATCATAATATAGTTGATTGACTATATATGACCCTGCCATATTGGTTTGTTCCGCCCTGTTATAGTAATTTCGTCCGCTGGAATTAAGCACTTCTGTAAGAATACGCTCATGGTAAAACTCATATTGACTCAGTTCATTTACAGTAAATATATCTGGCTTTATGTAATTAATGATTGTCCTGAGATAGCCGTCTTTTGGTTCATGTGAATTGTTTGTTGCCGTGCAGTAGGAAGTGTAATTGCCATAATTCAGCAAATTATATTGCATCACGGTAAGGGTGTCCTGAGACCAACCAATGGTGACAGTAAAAAGCAGGACGATTGTGAAGCGTATTTTCATAAGCAGATTCCAGATGATTTAATACTTAACCGGACCAAAGTGAGTGTATAACAGAAAACAAAGATGCCCTCCTTGAAATCAGTCTGTCAGGCTTTAACATTCCAGGTTCAGGGGAATTAACAGCGGTTGAATAAATCAAATTCAACCACAGCCTTATGACTGACCTTATCTCACATCCGGTTAAAGAGAATAATTTGCAAAGATAGCAGTTTAAAGCCTCCGCTTCACTTTCTCACCTTACGGATAAAGTCCTCCACTTCAGGGACCCCACCCTGATAGATGAGGTAACCATTGTAAGGTTCGCGGGGAGTTATCTCATCATTTACAGGAGTAAGCATCAGATGTTTAACTTCTTCAGGATCGTTGGTCTGCCCCAGGGCCCAGCCCAACTTAACATAGGCCACTTCAGGCAGCATATTGGCTGCAGGTATTATACCTTTCGCCATCAGGTCGCGGCCGGTATCGTAAACAAACATATGGGCATAACCCCATAATGTTTGTACTGTCATATACATGTGGACGCCTGCAGCATGGGCACGTTCAATGGCCGGATAAAGCGGCTTATTTACATGGCCAAGACCCGTACCTGCAATTATAATTCCCTTATAATTGTTGCTTACCAGGGAATCAATAATATCGGGCTGCATGTTGGGATAATAATAGACGATGGCTACTTTTTCTTCAAAATAGGGTAAAATAGTAACATTGCGGTCTTTCCGCCGGTGATTATACACTTTTTTAATGGGTTCCACACCTTTTCGGGTAACTTTGGCAAGGGGGGTATCGCCCAATGTTCTGAAAGTTGAACGGTAAGAAGAGTGCATTTTACGTACCCTGGTCCCCCGGTGCAGAAATCCATATTCATCGCTGGTAGGACCGAACATGCAAACCATTACTTCGGCAATATCGCCATGACCGGCAGCCGTAGTGGCATGCATCAGGTTAAGAGCAGCATCAGAGCTTGGCCGGTCGGATGAGCGTTGCGAACCTACAAGTACGATGGGTACAGGTGGATTCTGCACCATAAACGTGAGGGCGGCTGCGGTATGGTGCAGGGTATCCGTACCATGTCCGATTACAATACCATCCACTCCGTTTTCAATTTCTTTTCCAATAGCCACCGCAAGCTTACGGTAATTATCAGGCGCCATATTTTCGCTGAATACAGCAAACACTTTTTCAGTAGTAAGGTTGCAAATCTGGGCCAGTTCGGGCACCGCACCGTAAAGTTCGCCGGGAGAAAAAGCCGGTATCACCGCTCCGGTCCGGTAATCGAGCCGCGAAGCTATGGTTCCGCCGGTGCCGATGAGCTTTACCTTAGGTAATCCTTCGGTATAGGGAAATTCCTTCTCCGGAATTTTGTAATTGGCCTTTTTGTAGCCGGTTTCTTTCATATCTGTGATGGTCGAAACCGCAATTCCCACATTATAACCGGTGACAATCTTCATCACAATGTGCTTATCGTCATCATTTTCGGCCCGCGGAAGCACGGTACCGGTAAATGTCCCCCGGGTGGTTTTAACATCGGCCTGTCCCCATACCCTTACTTTAAATTTCCTAAGTGTTTCAAGCGCTGTTCCTTTGTATCCCTGAAAAAAATCGTCATTCATGTAGTATATTTTTATTGATGAAATTCAAAAAAGCCTCCCGGCGTGAGGATGGTTGCATTTTCAGTAATTAAAGATTTTTAGCCAGTTCGGTCAGGGGTACATTCCCAAGGGCAGATCGCCTCAACTGGCCCATAATCCAATCCCTTTCATCTATGGCATCCACGGAATGCCTGATTTCACTGAATTTAGCCCTGAGGAAGGGTACTTTAGTCAACAGTACTTCACGGCTGGTGCGTTGAAAATTAAGTTGAATGAGTACCGATTCAAAATCAAGTTTTGGATGCTCATACACCAGCGGCAACATCGTCCAGGCAAGTTCAGGGGTCAGCTTATTGTCTTTAAGAAACTTAAGCAAGGCAAATATTATCCGGGGTTTAAAGGGAGCTACCGGGGTAATATGACCTTCTATAAATTTTAGTTTATGTCCGAAAAGCTTACCAACGAAGGCGGGATCACAACCCAATTGTTCAACAATCTCTTCTATCAGTGGGAAAAGATCGTTTTTAAAAATATACGTATAAGTATCTTCGGGTACACGCCACTTTTGCAGGATATTATAGCGATCGGCAATCTCCTGGGGCAGGTTTTGTCCCAGCTTTTCTATGGTTTCATCTTCCAGAGGAATGGGTGCACTGTCGGTATCCGGATACATACGGTCAGCACCGGGCAACACCCGTTCAAAAATAGTGGTACCCTCTTCAAAAGACTTGCGAGTCTCATTGGGAATACCTGCAAAAGCCATTTTACAACGTTCTTCTATGGTTTCCAGTGCGGTGGGCATGTCCTCCTCACTTCCCCAGATAATAAGCTGAGCATCATCATCTTCGGAACCCAGCAGCTTTCGAACAGCTTCCCACTGCTTCTCCTCCACATCCGGTTCAAATTGAGCGGTGTGTACTAAATTCGGTTTTTCGAGACAGGCAATTACCTTCAGTCGGTCGGCCAGTTCATCGGCGAACATTTTGCCGGGCTGGGTAAAATGCGAGAGGGCCAGACCAAATCCGGGGAGATTAATGGCCATTATCTTATGTCCAGCGTTCCTTGTCTGCGCCAGTGGCCCATAATTAAAATGATGTTCATGATAGTCGAGCTCAACATGGCTGCATGTCCAGGTATTGTGGTCAGGTATAGATTTACAAAGTTTATCGCGCAATAAAAGCAATGACCATTGCCTGAAACATTCAATGTGCGTAAGCTGAGGAATCCACCTGGTATGTGCTACGCCTTTAATCTCTACCCTTGAACCTCCCCGGCAGCTCACATTTACATCCTGGCGCCCCGCCCCTATCCCTGTCCTCACCTTGCCGGTGCTGCGGTTTAAAAACCGGATATAATCGCAAGCTTCCTTTACCTCTGCAGGGGTAACCATATCAGGATAAGTCACCGTTTCAATAAGGGGCATACCGAGGCGGTCAGTACGATAGATACGGGTGTGCCCTATATCGGAAACTTCACGACAGGAATCCTCTTCGAGGCTAAGCTGAATCAGCCGGACTTTCTTATGTTTTAGTTGAATTTCCCCCTCTACACCAATGATTGCTGTGCGCTGAAACCCGGTAGGAATGCTGCCATCCAGATATTGCTTTCGCGTAATGTGGACTTCACCCACAATATTGAATTTTGAGAGCAGCGAAATTTCAATAGCGATATTTAACGCCTCCCTGTTAAGCGGAAAAGGCGGAGTATCGTCCACCTCATAGGTACAGGTGGTTTCATTCTTAAGCCGGTAAATAATGTTTTTACGGGTTTTAAATTCCATCAGTGCGGTCCCATCGTACTCGCCCAACTCGCTGAGTGTCGGCCTCATATGGCGAATCACTTCGGCATCATAAACCTCTGGCTTATTATAGATGCCGGCCGGACAATGGCAGAATAGCTTTTCTTTGGTTTTTAATTGCTGGTGTACTTCGAGTCCTGACATGAAACCTATACGATCATAGGTTTCCGGGGTGGCTTCCTGTAAGGGTACAAATCCGGCTTCGAGGCAGGTTTTATCATAATTCTCCCTCGGACTTAACACTTTCTTCATCTGGCTGAGGCATAAGGTTTAGAGTGGTGTAAACCTACACCATTTTTTCGAAAAACAAACAAGCGGGCGGAGTTTTTTTTGAAGGCAAAGTATGGATTTCCAAAGTGACTGTTTTCAGTATTTTATTCCTGCTTAGGCAGCTAATGGCATGGTTCAGCCCTCCATAAGAGGTTGCAATCCCATAGTGAATTGGGACAAACACCATTCAGATTTCCAATTACCCATTAAATCCGCCCCAAATCTTGATTTACAGCTTATGACTATTGCCCTTATCCCTGGTTGGTGAGCCGTTTGCTCAGATCTTCATTAAATCATTGGCCTACCTTCATCAAACCATTGAAGTTCAATTCATCAACCCTTCAACAAACCCAACAGATTTGAAGAAAACCTGTTGGGTAAACTCCCGAACCCCATCACCCGTTAAAACCAATCAGTTGATCAATAACTTCCCTGTTCTCAGTTGCCGGCCATCCGAAAGCATTACCACATACATACCTCTGCTTAGGAATGACACATCAATGCGTTGTTCCTGTCCCGCCGTTAATGACATGGATTGCTGAAACAGTAATCTTCCGGAAAGATCATTAATCCGCAACTGGGCGTAAGGTAGGTTGATTTCCGCCATAAACCTCACCTCTTCCCTTGCCGGATTAGGATATAATCTAAGCGGGTTATCTCCCGATCTGCGATTTGCAATGCCGGTATTGAGCAAAGCCCTGTTGCCATCACGGGCATTGGATCCTTTGTATGCGTTATATTGTAACTCTGCCGGATTATAAAAATATTGGAGGTCATACACATACAGGTAAGCACTGTCGATTCCGCCGCCAAAGGTGGCAGTATAGGTGGGTACAGTAAGATCCATAAATCCATCATTGTTTACATCCCCGATAAGGGCTGCACCTAAGAAAGTAAATCCACGCGGACGCAGCGGAAAACCGGGCAGTTCACCGCTTCCATCAAGGCTGTAAGCATGAACGTATCCATAACCTTCACTATCGGTCATATTACTGGTAAAGATCAGATCAGGCACAAAGTCAGCATTGATATCAGCCACGGTAATTACGCCTTCGTTACCACCATATTTTTTAATGGGGAAACCCGGAAGCATACTTCCATCTTCATGAAAGCCAAAAATCACATCCAAAGGTTCTGTATCCGAAGTTTGCGGATGCCCGAAATACAACTCGTAGGCTCCGTCACGATCGCTATCTACTACTGTTGGCGGCGAATAGGTCCATCCCGGCAAGGCATAAGGCCAGCCCGGAGCATAGGTTCCATCCTGGCGAGCCACGTAATAGTCGGGTGCATCCCCATGCCGGCTGCCAATGATTTCCAGAAAGCCATCGTGAGTAATATCAGCCAGCAAAGGCGACTGATAGCTGAGCTTGCTACCATTTTGTACCATGGGAAAACCATTGAGCACTAATCCATTAGTATCAAGCACATACAGCTCTCCCGAAGATATGCCAATGACGATATCGGGAATCCCGTCGCGATTAATATCGCCTACAGAAGGCGTGAATGCAGGTGTCCCGGGCAATTCCACCGGCCAGTTTTCATTAAACGGTTCCCCGTTAACTTTTACTGCATGAATAAACCCCTGAGTTGAATTTACACGCTCGTCAAAAAGGATTTCCATCTTTTTATCTCCATTAATGTCGGCAACCACAGGTGCATTTATCATCCAGTGATTATTGAAATTTAGCGGCCATCCCGGCAAGTCATTACCCATTTCATCCAGGAGATATACCCTCCCTGCAGCCGGTATTCCACCGGTAGTTACAATGATCTCGGGGATATTGTCATTATTCACATCGGCTACGCTCGGAGGCAGAATGGTAGTTCCACTAAGCTTCTTCTTCCAGAGAAGATTACCGTTTCCATTATACACAAAAAGCGTATCCCAGGCACCCACCAATATTTCCTGAGTACCATCATTATTAATGTCGGCCAACGTAGCGCCCCGGGTATTTTTAAAACTCGGATTGGCCAGCATTCTTTTCGGAAAACCAGGCAGCACATCATACACGATTGTAGGTTGCTTTTCCGGATCAGCCACAGTAGCTTCTGAACGGCTGAGGGTACCATCATCATTCAAACTAAGCTTATAGCCTGCAGTATTCTGGGCCGGCAATAGTATGGCCGAAAGCAACAGGTTAAGCAGAAGAAAAATTGCAGAATAGAGCTGTTTCATAATGTTATTTTTAAGTTAAAGGATTCAATACATTGAAAATGTCCTATCAAAGTTAAAGTTTTTTAAGCAAATCTGTAACATCCTGTCCCTTTTTCATTGATTATTTTAATTTTCTTTTCAAACCGCTTTGGTTTGAATAAGATTTCCACATTATTATCCATACTTTTGCACCATAAGGTGAACTTGCTTTATGCCATCCAATTTTAAATTTATTTACTTAGGGTTACTGCTCTGGCTTCCTGCCGCATTGCTTGGCCAGCAATCGCGGAAGATTAAGCTGATTCAAGCCGATATAATGACCTACAACAAAGCATTAGGTGCTGACGTTCAGCGCATTAAAGGAAATGCAATTTTTGAGCATGAGGGCGCTTTAATGTATTGCGATTCAGCTCACCTCAACAATGCAAGCAACAGCATGAAAGCCTATGGCAATGTGCACATTGAAGCGAGTGACACCCTTAACCTTTATGGCGACTCCATCTATTACAGTGGCGAAACGCGGATAGCAGAGGTGTTCGATAATGTTAGACTTATTGATAAACAAACCGTACTTACTACCGACAAACTTATTTTTGACCGAAATACTGAAATTGCCTTTTACCTCACTGGTGGGCACATAGTAAATGATCAGAACACCCTTGACAGTAAAAGAGGGTACTATCATACCAATACTAAAGATTTTTTCTTTAAAGATCAGGTTGTCCTGATTAATCCCGATTATGTTATCAACTCTGACACCCTACAGTACAATACGCGAAGCAAAATTTCATGGTTCCAGGGTCCCACCACCATCAAGGGTGAGGATACGGATATTTATGCCGAAAATGGATGGTACAATACAGTAACTGACATTGCCGAGTTTAATGAAAATGCGCGGGTCAGAAATGGAGATCAGATTCTCACCGGCGACAGTTTATATTACGAACGCACCAACGGGTATGGGCAAGCATTTCGAAATATTCAGGTAATTGATACTGTCCAGAATATGCTGGTGAACGGTCACTACGCCCTTTATCAGAAATCAGTGGGGTACACCATGATTACCCAACGGGCGGAGGCACTGCTTATTGATAAGAATGACACTCTTTTCCTGCATGCAGATACCCTTAGGGCTACATTCGATTCAGCACAAACAACCCGTGAGGTCTTTGCTTTTTATCATGTAAAATTTTACCGCTCCGACCTTCAGGGATTGTGTGATTCACTGATTTATGCCTTCAGCGATTCCACCATGCGGATGACGGGTTCACCTATTATCTGGGCTGATGACAATCAACTAACTGCCGACACTATACATGTACTTACGGGTGAAGAGTCGGTTAAGCAAATATTTCTTTTCCAGAATTCATTTATTGTTTCACGCGATACTATGGGCAGTGGGTACAATCAGATCAAGGGACGGGATATGATTGGATTTGTTAACGATGATGAACTCAGGCTCATCAAGGTAAAAGGCAATTCAGAAACCCTATACTGGTTTCGGGAAGAAGACGGTACACTTACCGGAATTAATAAAGCCTTTTCAAGCAATATACAAATCAGACTGAAAGACCGTAAGATGAAGCAAATTGTATATATTGAAAAGCCCAATGCCGAACTCCTGCCCGAAGAGGAGATAAGTCCTTCCGAACTGCTGCTGCGCAATTTCCAATGGCATGCAGACCGCCGACCTTTGAAAAGAGCAGATATTTTTGAGTGGTAAGGTAGTGTGGACACGGGGATGGGGGGACACGGGGATGGGGAGACAAGGGGACGGGG
>Ga0265295_1000687_pt1 | contig 65176 bp, 49 predicted proteins | sample Munlansysbiofilm_FD_192503 | JGI IMG/M metagenome (GOLD analysis project Ga0265295, IMG submission 192503) | Leachate microbial communities from a municipal landfill in Southern Ontario, Canada - Methane capture system biofilm | ecosystem: Engineered > Solid waste > Landfill > Unclassified ... | reverse complement strand
AATCGGCCCAGGGTTTAGACCTTGGTGGCCCCGTCGCTTATATAATAAGCACACGCGGCGAAGTTTATTCAAGGGCCACATAGGATAACTACTGGATTACCGTAGAATTGCATATACGTTACAATTTCGGTTTTAATTGTTCTTGCAGCTTTAATGCGGTATCGGCTAGGATATGTGCGGCAATTCTTGCTTAAGCACTGCCCCTGCTGCACAAACCAATCTACTTAGGAGAAGAAAAGTGATGCCTAACGCTGCCCTGATCCCCACGCCAGATGCTATCCCAGTTGCGTGGGGCTGGTTTTATGTTCTGCTGATGCTGACGTTTTTACTGCACCTGCTGGTGATGAACGCCATGCTCGGCGGCGGCATCATTGCCCTTCTGAGCTCGTTGCGCCGCAGTGAACAGAACACCCTACTGAGCAAAGAGTTCAGTTACAAGTGGCCCTACACCATCGCCATCGCTGTCAACCTGGGGGTTGCGCCGCTACTGTTTATCCAGGTGCTGTACGGGCAATTCATCTACTCTAGTTCGATATTAATGGCAGCCTGGTGGCTCTCTATCATCGTGATGCTGATTCTGGCCTACTACGGCGCATACATCTACACCTTCAAATTTGACACCCTCGGGAGCCTGCGGAGTTGTATGGCTGGGTTTTCCGTCGCCCTGCTCCTCTGTATTGCTTTTTTGTTCAGCAACAATATGACCCTGATGCTGCGGCCAGAAAGCTGGTCGGTCTACTTTACTAATGCCAGTGGCAGCTTTCTTAATACGGCTGACCCTACCCTTATCCCGCGCTATCTCCACTTTGTAATCGGTGCGGTGGCAGTGGCAGGGCTGTATCTAGCCCTTATCGGCCATTTCAACTTTGTGAAGAGCAAGGCAAACCCGCAGATGCTGATAGAACAGGGTATGCGCTATTTCACCATAGCTACCGCTATTTCGGTGGTGCTGGGGCTCTGGTTTCTTATCGCTCTGCCCAAAAACATAATGATGCTGCTCATGGGGGGGAGCGCCTTCGGCACTGTACTCCTGGTGCTGGGACTGGTGCTGACGTTTGTGGCCCTCTACCTTGGGCACAAACGCCGGGTCATCAAAAGCAGTGTCGTAACCCTACTCCTGCTCGTTGTTATGGTTCTAATGCGTGACTTAGTGCGCACCGGCTCTTTAGCGCCCTATTTTTCTTTATCCGACTTACAGGTTATCCCAGAATATTCCCCGCTGATATTTTTTCTGGTGATATTTGCCGCCGGCCTGGCTTTGGTGGCGTACATGCTGAGACTCGCCCTTGAGTGCCGCAAGGAGGTGAAGTAATGAATTATCCTGTTTGGGACCTCACCACCTTCGGAGGTGGCTTCTTTATCGCCCTCATCGCCGTGGTGCACGTACTGGTCGCGCACTTTGCCGTAGGCGGCGGGTTGTTCCTCGTCTCGTTAGAAAGTAAAGCTTACCGCGATGAAGACCCAGCACTGCTGGAGTACGTCAAGAAACACAGTAAGTTCTTTCTCCTGCTCACTATGGTGTTCGGCGGCATGACCGGGGTCGGCATCTGGTGGACCATCTCGCTGCTTAATCCCGCAGCGACGTCGTCGTTGATCCACATTTTTGTGTTTGGCTGGGCTGCGGAGTGGGTATTTTTCCTGACGGAAATTGTCGCCCTGTTCATCTACTATTATACCTTCGGGCGTATGGATAGAAAGAAGCACCTCATCATCGGCTGGCTCTATTTTTTCAGCGCGTGGATGTCTCTGTTCATAATCAATGGCATCATCGACTTCATGCTCAGCCCTGGGGCATGGCTGGAGAACCGTGATTTCTGGTCTGGGTTCTTCAACCCGACCTTCTGGCCTGCGCTGACCTTCAGAACCGGATTATCCCTGGTGCTGTGCGGAGTGTTTGGCTTTGTCACCGCAGCCTTTGTTAAGGAAGAGCAGTTACGCACCAGGCTCATGCGCACCTGCGCTAAATGGGTAGCGATCCCTTTCGTTTTAATGCTGCTGGGGGGCGGTTGGTACATTTACTCTCTGCCAGGCACGGTGAGCCATCTTATTTTTGAACACTCCCCCGAGATGACCTTTTATCTGCGCACCCTAGCATGGGCAACCCCTGTATTCTTTGTCGCCTCCATGTTTATGGCGCTGAAACTGCCTAACAGTCTGCAAAAAGTGCTCTGCTTTGGCGTGGTAGGGATCGCACTAATCTATTTTGGTGCGTTCGAGTTTGTGCGTGAAGGGGGACGTCGCCCGTACATCATCTATGAGTACATGTATTCTAATCAGGTGTTCGTAGATGACGTTCCAGGGATTCAACAGGCAGGTTTTCTCCCCGCAGCCAAGTGGACACAGCACCATGAAATAACCAAAGACAACGTACATGCAGCCGGCAAGGACCTGTTCAAGTTTCAGTGCACCGCCTGCCACTCAGTTGGCGGCCCTCTGAACGACATGCAACCGCTGGTAGAAAAATACTCCAACATCTTTGGCATGGATTCAAAGCTCGATGGTCTGGGGAAACTCAACACCTATATGCCTCCGTTTATGGGCACGCGTGCAGAACGTTGGGCGCTAGCGAGCTATATTGTCAAAGAGTTCAACGACAGCAGCGCAGAAACCGGCAACCTGTCAGTGGCAGACCAGGACCTTCCCATACAAATTCCGCCCTTTGATAAGGACAAGGATGAGTATGTTTTGCTGGCGTGGAGCACCCTAGGGATGAAGGGAATCTCTGATAGCTCGGAGCGGTGGATGATGTTGCCACCGGGCACAAGCATCTACGCCCAGTTGATTAAGCGCGGTGACTCCCCGCAGATAGTCACGCGCGCAGTAGAATTGCGCTACGAAATAGATCCAGAGTTCCGCACCCCGCAGGACAAAGTAGCCTTCTGGAAACAGGCTGAGAAATTATTCGGCAAGCAACTGGAGCCCGGAATCGGTCTTGCAGGGATGGGAATGGCCGGCACTATGCGCCTCGATGCAGAACACAATGCGTTTGTCGCTGCCAAAATCCCGGTAGTGCCGTATCCCGCTAGCGGCGGCTTCAATCCCTATCCGCTGATGACCATAACCGCGCATGCTATAGATAGTGGTAAAGAGTTGGCGCGCACCCTGGTGGTGGCTCCTGCCACTACAGAGATGGGGTGTAAAAACTGCCACGGCGGTGATTGGGGCGTAGCCGACGTAGCGGGCTTTACCGTGGCTACCGGTGAGGATATTCTGGCCGCGCATGATAAAAACAGCGCCACTAATTTGCTGGAGCAAGCACGCAGCGGTCAACCGGTATTATGCCAGAGCTGCCATGCCGACCCCGCGTTGGGGGCCGCTGGCAAGGAAGGTATTCTCAACTTCTCCGCCTCTATTCACGGCTGGCACGCCAACTTCCTCACCGAGCGTGATACCGCCGTGGCCTGCGCCGCCTGCCACGCAACCAGTACCGATGGGGCGACTCAATGTTTCCGCAGCCATCACGCTCAGTTCATGGATTGCAGCAACTGTCACGGCACCCTGGAGGATCACGCCCTAACCCTGCTGCTCCACGAGCAGCAGCAGGGCAAACCGCGCGCGGAGCGCCTGATGGAACATCTGCACAGCAGGAACGTTGAAGAGATTGCCCAGATTAAGTCACGCGCCCCATGGGGTCAGCAACCGGACTGCCTCACTTGCCATACAGACTTTGGTATGGGGATGAGTATGGATGCGTTCAATCGCTGGACAGCAGATGAAAAGGCTCTATACCGCAAGCGTCACGATCAGATGGGTGCGGTGATGTGTGCTGCGTGTCATAGCAGCCAACACGCGCTCTACCAGGCGAGCTTCAACCGCCTCGGGGCGCAGCGCGACAGCATTCAACCGCTGCAGTATCAGGGCAATAACCGCCCAATAGGTAACGATTGCACCGTATGTCATACGGTACAGCCGGAGTTTGAAGGGCATCACCCGAACTCGCTGCGCAATTGAGTTTGACTTCCGCCGAGATGTATTGTTTGTGGTATGTTGCCCATTGAGGAGCTAATATAGTACAAGAAATGCTCTTTGCTTTGTTGATATGTAACGCATAAACAGATGTACTTTAAGTAGTCGTAAGAGCAAAAGAGAAAAACTTAAGCAAACGTTGTAACAGTACGTATGTGAAAGGGTGTCGCCATGAAACCACGCAACTTAATTTTACGGTGCTACGCTGAAAAAAAAGAAGCGCACTGGCAGGCTTTTTGTCTGGATTTAAACCTAGCCGCCCAAGGTGATGGGCTAGAAGATGTCAAGGCCCGCCTTGACGAAATGATAAATTCATATGTGTACGATGCCACAGCTGGTGATGATCAAGAGTATGCTGGCCAGCTTCTTCCACGCCGCGCTCCACTCGGTTTTTGGCTGAAATATTACTGGTATAAGCTGGGCTATTGCGCGAAGAGTGGCTTCAATAAGCCCTTTAGTATTAACTTGCCAATGGTTCCAAAATCAGTCCATTGAGCTCAAGAAACCCGCCCTTAGAGTACCGAGAAGTTGCCAAGGGGCTCAGAAAACTTGGTTTTGCGCTGCAGCTCAAAGGTTCGACCGGGCACGAGCACTGGAAGAAAGAAGAACGTGGGCGTTTGTATAAAGTTACGGTCTCTAAGCACAATGCCCCCTTCGGCCCTGACATTATTAAATCAATGGCAGCGCAGGCCGGAGTAAAGAAGAGAGTTTTTTATAAGGCCTGCGGTAAAGGTTGATACGTTCAAAGGTCCACCGAGGACGCGCAATATTCGGTGGACCTTTTTATTTTTATTCTGCCAGTATGGTGTTAGTATTTTTGTTACAGGAACACGGACAACTTGCAGTCGGCCTTGCGCTCGCAAACCTCCTGCCTCCACTAAGTCCCACGCGCTGTCCACTTTGTCAAAACTGGCTTCCGACGGGCGACAGAACGCCAAAGTAGAAATCCTCTCAACTCCGTAGCTAACGGTGTGCAGCATCCGCCGACCTAAAGGGCGGGGACGGGCATCATCCTCACCCTCACCCTCCCCTTCAAAAAGGGAGGGAATTGGTGCAGGCGCGACCGTCGCGACAACCTTTATGGTTGTCGCATCAACGTACCCAATTCCGCCGTCTAAACATTATTTGAAATGTGAATCTGGCAGCACCAAGCTGAATATCTGCCACCCTGGGGCGGGCTCAAAGCGGTTATCAATACTAAACAGGCGCAGGTTTTTGCGTACGTCCATGGCGAACAAGGCTACGGCCGCATTCCCATTCTGCTCGCGCCACTCCTTGAAGGTAAAACTTTCAGACAGTTTGGTTGAGTGGATCTCGGCTCCGTGGTCTAGCATGGCGTCCAGAGAGGCATAGGTCACATTCTCACCGAACAAAATGGTGCCGCGCCGATGCTTCACCGCCTTCTTCCCTGTATCTTCTTTGGGTTTACTGTTCTGCACCCGAAAGATGTTTTCTACCCCCAGGTCAATCCGATAGTACATAGCCGCGCCCATATTGAGCTCTTCCTGCGGCGATAGTGCCAGCATTCGGCCCAACCCCACCATATCCAGATGCCGGTCCGCATGTTCCGAAATTGGGTTACCAAAATAGGTCGGCATCCCCTCCATGCGCGCTTTGGACGTATACTCCCAGTTTGAATCCGCCAGGCGTACTCTAAACCCGCTTTTCTGTAGCGCCAGACCAATAGCACGCGCCAGTGGATTAGCCCCGACAATGAGATAACCGCGCGGTTCAGGCTCAGCGACTCCAAGCCACATGGCAAGAGGGCGCGCCGTGGCGCTCTGAAACAGCACAGTGCCGATAATAACCATAAATATCAGGGGGACAATTTTCTCCGCATCGACAAAACCGGCCTGCTCCAGCTGCATAGCAAACAGGGCAGAAACGGCTGCCGCCACAATGCCGCGTGGGGCGATCCATGCAAGCAAATGGCGTTCCGGCCAAGTGAGGTTGGAGCCAGCCGAAGATAACAGCACATTAAAGGGACGCGCTACGAATTGAATTCCCAGTAGAACAAGCAAGGCGGGCCAACCCAACGCGGTAAAGTCGGCAAAATCTAGGCGCGAAGCCAAAATGATAAACAGCAACGAGATCAGTAGCAGGCTCAGACTCTCTTTGAAGTCAAGAATCTCTTCCATATCCACGTTGGGCATATTAGCCAGCCAGATCCCCATAACGGTGACCGTAACCAGACCCGATTCAGGCTGAATAAGGTTGGAAAGCGCGAAGGAACCGAACACCAACCCCAGGGCGGTTACATTATGCAGGTATTCGGGCAGCAGATGATGGCGCAACAGCAGTCCGAAGCCATATCCGCCTAGGATGCCGATAACAAAACCCACGAGGACGATAAGCCCAAAGATAATAAGGGTATGACCCAGCGCCCGCTGACCGCCCCCCGCAACGATAAACTCATACACCAGAACCGCCAACGATGCGCCGATAGGGTCGATGACGATTCCTTCCCAGCGCAAGATATTAGATACCGCCTGGGTCGGGCGTACGGTTCGCAACATGGGTGCGATGACGGTCGGCCCGGTGACCACCGAAATAGCTCCGAACAGCAGACTCAACTCCCAACTTAAACCAAGGATATAGCGGGTGAGCAGGGTGGTGATGACCCAAGTCGTGAGCATTCCAACGGAGACCAGATTGCGAACGACCCGCTGTAATCCTCCGATTTCACGGTAGTTAAGGGTCAGACTGCCTTCAAATAGAATAACCGAGACCGATAGGGCCACAAACGGGAACAGCAGATCACCCAGAATCGCGTCGGGCGATACCAGTTGCAATACCGGCCCAGCAATAATCCCGGCCAGAAGCAGAAACACAATAGCCGGCAGCTTGACACGCCACGCCAGCCATTGACACAGACTACTGACCACGAATACAGCGGCAAACATTGCCGCCATTATATCAACCGAACTGTGCTCCATTACATATCTCTCCATTCAGGCCAGTATTCCGGTAGATGTTAAAAAGGCCCCTTCTCGGGACCTTTTTAATTACACGCACGCAAAAACATTTTTTTGGATCTTACGTACCCACCCAAGCACCCAAAGCAACTCATTAACAGAGAACTCTGGGCTCGGCGCGCCCATGTGGTAGGTTACGCAGGCTGCGTATTCGGCAGCATGACTAGCGACTATAAATTGGCTCAACTAGCTATTTGCAAAGACATGTTCAAGTTACACCTATTTAACAAAATTGAACATCCGGACAAGTTTTAGCGCAGTTTCTTGCTCGCATTGATAAGGGCTTCCTTTATCACCTCTTCCAGACACGGGTGATAAAAGGGCATCTCCAACATTCCAGCAACGTCGGCTTTAAACTCAATCGCCAACGCCAGGGTATGGGCCATATGCTCGGCGCCGCGGCCAAAAATTTCGGCTCCAAGGATACGTCCATCAGCTTTGGCGGCATAAATCTGTAGCCCGCCGCGCGCATCGTTGTAGATAGCATGGCGCGCACCACCTCGCATGGATGCAGTCCCGATCACAATCTCATCGCTATTGAGTTCTCGGTAAGGTGTCCCCACACTCGCCATCTGCGGGTCAGTATAATAGATCCCTAAAGGTACTGCACGTTTTCCCTCTTTAGCTCCGGTCGGAGCCAGAGCACTCTCGGCGGCGATGCGCCCTTCGATATAGGCTTCATGCCATAGGGCCAGGTCTTCGGTAACATCACCGGCCACGTAGATATGGCTCTCCCCGCAGCGCATGGTCAGGGGGTCATATTGGGGCAGACCGCGTTTATCTAGGCTCAGGCCGCTGTTATGCAGATTCATGCTACGTAGATTGGATTCGCGCCCACTCGCTATCAACACCCGCGCGCTGGTATGGGTAAGCACTTCACCGGTATCGCGCTGAAATTTGAGTTCAAAACCCTCCGCAGTTTGCTTGGCGTCGATAAATTCACCCCGAGGCATGATGTCGAGTTCCTGCGCTAGCACCGCCATGGTTTCTGTCTGCATGTCCGGATGCGTGAAGCTACCGATACGCCCGCTATGCCCGAACATGGTGGTCTTGACCCCGAGGCGGTGAAACGCCTGCCCCAGTTCAAGAGCGATGACGCCAAGCCCCACCACCGCAATGGACGGGGGCAGATCATCAAGTTCAAAGATGGTGTCGCTGCTATCCAACACATCTTTTAGGTCTGCAAAGGGACCATGAAACGCAGGGGTGGAACCACACGCGAGGATAATCTTCTGCGCCTTTATCTGCAAATCGTCCCCAACCTGCAGGGTGTGTGGATCGATAAACACCGCCTTGCCTTCGAGTTTGTACTCTGCCGGGATTTTATTTACCGCTTTCATTACGCCACCAACAAATCGTTCGGTACGATCTTTTTTCAGGCGTTCATAAACTCGTTTGCCATCGACGCTGTAACTGCCGTTGATGCCATAAAAAGCACCTTCATCAATTTCGTGCGCAATGTCGGCGGCAGCGATAAGCATTTTACTTGGCATACAGCCGACCCGCGCGCAGGTGGTCCCATAGGGGCCATGCTGAATCAGCACCAGACTGTCGGTCTTACGCCGAATTCGGCTATAGGCTCCAAGACCGGCAGTTCCGACGCCAACAATGGCATATTCCACTTCGCGCACTTGCATATTACCCTCCTGTTTATCCTGAATTAAGTTAATATATACGTTACGTATCCACCACAATATACCCTTGATGCTTATCACTTTTGGCCTCTTGTTCGGCCACTTTAGGTAGCATGTACATTCGCGGATGCCTAGAGCAGAAAGCATAGACCGGCCTTCAAGGCGCTGGCCAGAACTTTTAATTCTCGCTGTTTTCCAGATTGGAAAGTGCTTGTACTTATTTCCCTTTTTCTGCTAGTCTGCGTGGGTAAATGTACTGTTTGTTTTTCGCCAGCAACGCATACAAAACATGCAGTTACCCATTTAGCTACGCACACTTTTTCTTCCGGGGTACACTGTGACGCCGATCACCCGTTTTAACATTATCGCAACAGCGCTAGCAGGGATTATCCTTGCTGCCAGCATCAGCTATTTCTTTATACTTCTCCCGTATCAGGAATACTCCAGGCGCGCCACGGAACTCAAACAGTACTATATCATGGAAGAAAAGCGGATCATCCGGCGGGAGGTGACGCGGGTCCTCAACGAACTGGATTTCCTTCACCGCGGGCACTTAAAAGAAATTACCGCTACCCTGAATCTAAACCTGACCAACATGAAGCGCTTCATCGAATCAGGACGCTATGCGAACATCCAGCAGGTGCACACAATGGTTGCGCACATGCGCAAGGAGCTGGGGTATCTAGAACAGGCCGCTTATTTTGTGTTCACCACTGAGGGCAACTTAATCAGTCGCTGCAGCCGGCAACACCTGCTCGAACTGGGGATGGAACCAGACTTAGGGGATGCCGAAATCACCTCCGTGCTCGAGCCTCTCTGGGGCGCCGCACCCAAAGAATTACAGAATATGCACTGGCCTGCCAATGCGGACAGCGCCCCCTTACCCCTCCACGCTATCTACGAAACTTCAACGCAAAACAAGTTGCGCATAGTCGCTGTCATTCCACAGCATATCAGTGACAAAGACCTGCAGATCCGCTTTCTCGAACACCTGGCGCAAGTGCGTTATGGCGCAGAGGGCTCTGGCTATTTCTTTATTTTCGATCTTAACGCCAGGCCGATAATGAGTCCGGCCCTAGTTCCTTCCTTCAATTCAGATCTAAGCCCCTTCTCCGTTACCGAAAAACTTCTGCTTACCTCCCGTCGCCTCGCCGAGATAGCCAAACATGACGGAGGCTATGCAGAATACCACTTCACGAATCCAACCAACGACAACGCGGAGGAAAGCAAAATTTCCTATGTCACTGTGCTGCCGCGCTGGGACTGGATTCTCGGGACGGGGTTCTACACCAATGCTCTGGATGAACGCATCCTGACCCACCAGGCCGAACTTCTCAGTGGGGCGCACAAACGCACCCGTATCGGGGTCATAGTTGTTCTTATTAATCTGCTCCTTGGGTTGGCGATAGCCTATGTTACCCATCGGTATGTACACAGAATTGAGGCAGCACGCGAAGAACACCTCAAGCGTCTAGAGCAATATAGCAAACTGCTTGATGAACTCTGTCTAGTATCCAAAGGAGATTTGGCAGGCCACATAACCTACGTCAATGATAAATTCTGTCAAGTTTCCGGCTACACCCGCGAACAGATGCTGGGCGAGCCCCACAATATCGTGCGCCATCCCAGTGTACCAAAGATGGTGTTCAAGCGTATGTGGCAGCGGATTCAGGCGGGTAATATTTGGCGCGGGATCAGTCGCAATAAAACCAGTGACGGCAATTCATACTACGCCGATAGCGTCATCATGCCCCTGACCGACCAGAATGGTAATATCGTTGAATATATCGCGGCGCGCTACGAAATCACCGAACTCTTGGAAAAACGCGACGAGGTGCGCCTGGCTTTTGCTACCGATAAACTTACCTCGTTAGGAAGCCGCCACAAGCTGGTTGAAGATCTGCGTACAAGCACCGAAAAAAGCTGTCTTATCCTGTTCGATGTTGTCGATTTCGGTGGCATCAACCAAAATTTGGGGACCGAAACTGCGGATCAGATTCTCCTCCACCTGAGCAACCAGATGATTGAATTCTTTGCGGCGGAAAGATACTCCCTGTATCGACTTCACAGCGATATATTTGCCGTATTGACCAATACCGCCGCCCACGCAGAGTTACACACCACAGTAGAGCAATTCAGTAAAACCTTGATACGGAATACCTTTGTCCACACAGACTCAGGAACCATGAATCTAAACCTCGTCAGTGGCATCGCCTGCAACGAAAAAGACCTGCTCACCTGCGCTGATGCCGCCCTGCAGCATGCCAAGCAAAGTAAAGTCACCGTCGCCATGTACAACACCGAAATTGCTGCCAATCAGGGGCGTACTCGGGCGTACTGGATCAACGAAGTGCAGCAGGCGCTGTTGGATCAGCGTCTAATTCCTTACTACCAGCCCATTGTGCATATTTTAAGTGGCGAAACCCGCAGACATGAAGCCCTGATGCGCATGGTAAACATCAGCGGAGAAATTATCCCCCCCGGCTCGTTTCTCCCAATTATGGAGCAAACCAGTCACTACCCTGAGATGACGCGGGCAATCATCAAGCAAGCCTGCATGTTCTTTCGCTACCGCAAGGATAGTTTTTCAGTCAACATCGCAGTGGATGACTTGCTACACCGCAGCACCGTCGATTTTATTGCAACCACGGCAACAAGTTACGCCGTCACTGGGCGTCTAGTTCTAGAACTGGTGGAGACAGAAAACATTCATAATTATGAGGTTGCGCTGAAGGCACTGGCGGAATTGAAGTCCCTAGGAATAAAAATAGCCATTGATGACTTCGGCTCTGGATTTGCAAATTTTTCCTACTTGTCGGCGTTTCCCGCAGACTTTGTAAGGATCGATGGATCCCTGATCAGCAAGATCAACGAAGATGAAAAAACCCGCAACCTAGTTCAAATACTGATCGACTACGCCCACTCCGAAGGGATAGAGGTTATCGCCGAGTTTGTTAGTTCGGCTGAAATTCTTGCTACCGTTACACAGATGGGGTGCGACTACGCCCAGGGTTACCACTTTGGCGCCCCCGCTCCAGGGGAAAGCATCCAGGACTAGGAACCCAAGGAAGTAATGGTCCTAAACGTAAATAACTGTTTCTGCCTGCTCAGGGCTCTGCGCCGACATCTGGTGCAGGCGGGTCTCAATAACCTCACCGGCGTAGGCAAAAGCCTGCTGTAGGCAATGACGTGTGCACTGATGGCAACGCACACAGCGCTCACCCACTACCGGATATCCATCCTCCCACGTAAATGCCCCTGTCGGGCAGAGCTTCACACAAGTTCCACACCCGTTGCATCTACTTCTGTCTGGCTGATGTTTTCCCAGCACGGCCTTCGTCACGGTTAGGCTCTTTTCCCATGCTTCTGCTGCATACGCGGGCGGAAGATAATCCAGCACCTGCGCGCCCAAAGGCACAACCGGAGTGGCACTGAGCTTTTGCACCACTGCCGCGACCAAGGCGCCCATTTTCTCTGCATCGTCCGCACCAGGATGCCCTGCCCCTAAAGGCTTTGCGCTCGCCCACAAAGAGGAGTGCAACGCCAACACCTTGGCTGCCCCCACCGTTGTCCAACCCCTTTTTCCCAAATGCTGCGCCATCTCCAACAAGGTCACGCCGCTGCACACCGCACCCCAGGTTGCAAACGGAACCGCCACCCCGTTAATCCCCTGGGGCAGCGCTGCGATAAATTCCAACACCTGTGGCACCGCGTGATCGACATACACCGGCGTGCCGAGCCACAGGCAGGCATCCGCCTTTACCTTGGGCGCCAACGTCGCCATATCCGCACCCCCTTGTGGCGCAAGATCAAGCAAAATAGCCTTAATTTCGTGTCTCTGCAGTGCGGTCTCGATCATCTTAGCTACGGTGCGGGTTGACCCTGCGGGGGAAAAATAAGCAATATAGTGTGTGCGCATCGTATCTTCTCCTTTTGATATTCACTGCCGTTCGGTTAGCTGTCGATCACAGGATGATTGCCTAAGTAATTCTCTCTTGGGCGCTACCGCACATGCCTTGGATGTCGACAACCATCTCTGCGGATCAGGCGACTTTAGCATATTTATTCCCCTCTATATTGTCCCAAAGTTGCTTACCCCTGAATTTTACCCCACTGCATTAACGCCTAGCTTTCCATTTTATTTATTAGCGGACTCCTATTATGCACCAGGTTACGCGTACACCAATCTTTGATGTGAAAAAACTTGCCCCTAGCGTCTTTAGAAAGAGGCATTTAACTACAAATCTGATATTGTTAGAAGATGAGAAGACACCTATGGACCCAGCAGAGGGGAAACGATGGGAATTGAGATAGAACGGAAATTTTTGCTTAAAAATGATTCTTGGCGTGCCCATGTTCAAAGCAAGTCGCGAATCATCCAGGCCTATATTAGTGTTAATCCCGCAGCGACGGTGCGGGTGCGTGTTACCGCTGCGGGTGCATTTCTAACCCTGAAAGGGAAGCGCCATAATTACAGTGCCGCGGAATTCGAGTATAAAATTCCAGCGCAAGATGCCGCCGCTATGCTGGAGCTGATGAGCCCCTATCCCCCCATAGACAAGTGGCGCTACCGCGTTAGCTATGCCGGCAACAGCTGGGAAATTGATGAATTTAACGGTGCAAACGCCGGTTTGCTTATAGCCGAAATAGAGTTGGATACTGCAACGGCAGAGTTTGCGTGTCCACCCTGGCTCGGGATGGAAGTCTCAGATGACCCGCGCTATTTCAATGCCTGTCTGGTGCAGCAACCCTACTCCACCTGGGGAAAATAGGCTTGGAAGGATAAAAGGGTAATTGCGCGTTAGCGTACGCAGCAAGAACCCGATCGAGCACAATAAAGTCTAAACATACACATACAGCAAAGCCCCGCTTCCATGGAACTGAACAGCGGGGCTTTATTTAAACCTACATACCATCCATCTCGTTGCTACCTATCTTTCAATCGAGATAAATCTGTGGCGCAGGTGAATAACTGTCTTGGCTGGCCGCCCCCCAGTCCGTAGTTTTGGGGCGAAACTTGGGCCGTGTCGGGGAGGGTAGAGCCCGTTGTCTCTGCCGCCCGGCGCCGCTCTCTTTTTTCAGCTGAAAACGCTGCAACATCTCCTTCAGGCTTCCAGCCTGCCCTGCAAGCTCTTCCGCCGCTGCGGCGCTCTGTTCGGCACTGGCGGTATTCTGCTGCGTGACCGAATCGATCTGCGCTACTCCTTGGTTAATTTCTGCCACCCCAATGGCCTGCTCCGCACTGGCGGAGGTGATCTCCTCCACAATGGCGGTAACCTTGATAATCTCTCCCACGATTTCATGCAGCGCGGTGGCGGTCTGCTCTGCCATCGCATTACCATGAGCAGTTTTTTCCACCGTACCCTGGATTAAAGCTGCGGTCTCTGCTGCAGCTTTGGCGCTGCGTCCAGCAAGATTGCGTACCTCTTCGGCCACCACGGCAAAACCTTTGCCGTGCTGACCGGCTCGCGCCGCTTCCACCGCAGCGTTTAGGGCAAGCAGATTCGTTTGGAACGCTATTTCGTCAATGGTCTTGATGATCTTGGAGATATCCTGCCCAGCGGCGTCTATATCGTTCATAGCACTCACCATCCCCTGCATGTGCTCAGAACCCTGCTGCGCCGAATTGCGTGCCTCGCTGGTGAGCTTATTAGCCTGAGTGGAATTATCCGCATTCTGCCTGATCTGCGCTGCAGTCTGATTCAGTGATGCGGAGATCTCCTGCAAAGAGGCAGCCGATTCAGTGGCCCCCTGTGACAGCGCCTGGCTCGAATCCGCCACCTGACCCGAAGCGGTAACAATCTCTTCGCTGGTACTGAGCACTTGCTCCATTATCTGATTCAGATCACTATTTAACTGCTGCAGAGATCCGCGCAGTTGATCTTTTTCATCTCTGGGAACAACCTCAGAGGTCAAATCTCCAGCCGCGAGTCGGTTCAGTGTTTCGATAATTTCGTGCTGCAGAGAATCGGCAAACTTATCCATGGTATCGGCCATGTGCCCAATCTCGTCGGTGCGTTTGAGGTGCAGCCGCGTACCCAGATGGCCGCGCTCCATCTCTTCGAGCATGGTAACGGTACGGCGTAGCGGCCCCACCAAAGAACGACCAATCAGTACAGAGAGAACAATGCCAGCCAAAAGAGCCGCCAGCCCTCCGCCAAAGTTGAGAGCGTGTGCCAGTCCGGCAATCTCTTCGTTCTCAGCCATATGCTCCTGAACGCTGGCCTCCGCTAGATTACGAACCTCGTGAAACAGCCTCTGCACCTCAGCAAGATACGGTTTGGTCTGAGTGTAGAAAACTTCTCTAGCGTCCTGTTTGCCCTTATGCGCCTGCTGTGTGAGGGTTGTGGCTTCATGAAGTAAGGTTCGTAACTGCTGCACGCCGGGTTCAATCTGAGTGGAAAAATACTGGGTCGCTGCATCAAAGCGCTGCGCCGCCAGCAGCTCATCGATGGTGCTCGCTGCCGCATACAACGCGCTATGTATCGGAATCAGGGTGTCGAGCACTTGGCCCAGCTCTCCATTGTATTTCTGCAGCATTTTCCCCCCTGCAGTGTTGATGAACTGAATAAGTTCACACTTTCGGGGGTCAACATTAACATCTACCGAACCTCTACGGTCAACGATGGCGAACTCAATCGCATGAGCCCAATCCACATATTTCAGCTCGCTTTTGGTCAGCAAACGCGGAAGATCTGCGTCCGAGGCCTTGTAGACAGCCTTAATCTTATTCACCGTGGCGTGCAGATTCCGATGCGGCTGCTCCAACTGCTGTAGCGCTCCAATGGCTTCAGGTAGTAGGGACTCCACACGTTTACGCTCTGGACCGTAATACCATGTGCCAAAACCGCACAGGGCGTGGTCGGTCTGCGCATCGAGGGTGTTGATAGCATCATTGGCGAGAAACTCACCTACGCTATCGGCCCAAACCAAGTGCGCTATTTCAAGGGTGCCCAGCAACTTTGCAGTTTCCTGGATTTCATTGGTATGTTCACCACTTTCCACCGTCTTACTAATTCCCATATACCCGCTGAACATCACTACCAACATGAGCGCTAGGATAGCACTCGCAAGTAAAAAGAGTTTTTGCCCAACGTTTAAATTATCCAGCATTAGTCACTCCTTGATAACAAAATTACATCGAAACCGCCAACGAGGCGAACATTGCGCCAACTCTGACTGCTTTCCATTTACATAGCGGATATTACTTAATAACACTGACCGTAGTAGAAGTTAAACTACAAGCATCTAGGCGAGAATGGGGTATACCGCAGCGGATGGAAGCTGGTGCGCTTATCCCTTGTTTTTAAATGCGGCCAGTGCTCCAAAAGGAGAATGGTTCAATGTGGGCTTACTGCCCTCGGAACCTCCAGCGCTAGCACGTTGCTGCTCGATAGCCCTGACGTGTTCCTGCTCGTGGCAATATATGCACAGCAACTCCCAGTTACTTCCATCAGGCGGATTATTGTCGTGATTATGGTCGAGATGGTGCACCGTTAGTTCACGCAGTTTTTTACCCTCAAATTCACGGCAGCAACGCCCACATACGTGGGGAAACAGTTTCAAAGCCCGTTCCCGGTAACCGTCCTGGCGCTCCATAGCTGCGCGTCGTGCCTCGGCAATGATAGCCGCGGACTTTTCTGACTTATGCATAGATTAAACTCCACTTAACTTTTTAATATCACCTTGCACAGATTCTACCCCTACTGATGTGCAACTACCTGTCAGCAGGGGAGAAAATACACACTATAACGTTTTTTATACCTTACTCAGGGCATCTTTGCAGAGCTTTTTATTTTTGTCCACCTCTAAATATGAGTTATGTAGTTATAATTAGCCCCTGCACCCCGGTGCGTTTTTATATAAGCGCAGTGGGGGTGAAACTGTTAGACTGCTAATTAGAATATCGACCTCATCCCCACCTTGAATTTTCACCCTAATTCGCAGAAAATGATTCTATTATGCTGAAGTTTTCTCCCTTTACGGACTTGTTTACACCCCGATTCTGGTGCAGCTTGTTTACCCATACCCGTTCGCTTACATCTCTGCCCCAAACTCTTTTCCTCGTACAGCTTATAGCCCTGATTCTGATCCTGAGTGGATGCGCCCCTAAGCCCGGATATTTACCCCGCGACCTCGCCACAATGCCCCAGCAGCCGCTAAGCTACCTGCAAGCAGAGAGTGCCGTTACAGAGTTATTATCTGCGGACGCGCACCAGGCCTTGGCGCAAAACTTTCTGGCCCACCACTTTTCTCCCTGGAAGGCGCAAGGACCGCTACCGGAAACTGGGCGCCCATTCTGGGCGGTGGAGTGGATTCAATCAAAGCCAGTATTCGGGATCAATCTTCTTCCCCTCGAAGCAGATGAAATACACAGGCTGGTGCAAAGCGCGGCAGCGCAAGATTATCCCTCGCGCGCGCGCCACGGCATCACCCTCACCCATGTCGATGTTCGCGCCCTCCCCACCGCCGCCCCCATCTTCAACGACCCGCGCAAAGCAGGAGAAGGCTTTCCATTCGACTACCTGCAACATGGCGTCCTTCCCTGCGGTACTCCGGTTGTCGTCACCCACACCAGCCCAGAGGGCAACTGGCTTTTTATCGAAACTCCGCTACTGTACGGCTGGGTCCCTGCTCCAGATATCGCATGGACTGACGCCGCTTTTGAGGACGCCTTTTGCACCCAAAGCTATGTGGTAGCACTTGAAGACGGTCACTCCGTGCGCAACGCCAATGGGCACCTCACTGGACACGATAATGAGCGTATATATCCAGCCACCCGCATCGGCACTATTTCCCCCCTGCTCCAGCGTGGCAAGGATACGTACATCATCGCTGTTCCTGCGGTAGATGCACAAGGCAACGCCACGGTGCAAAGGGCCATTGTGAGCACGGAGGCCGCGCACCTGTTTCCGCTTCCGTTCACCCAAGAACGCGTTGCCACCCTGAGTACACGCTTCATGGGCCAGCCCTATTCTTGGGGAGACCGGTTCAGCGGACGCGACTGCTCTGGCACTATGCGCGATCTTTTCACCCCTTTTGGCATCTGGCTCCCACGCAACTCTAGCGCGCAGACCGAAGTTGGAACCATCTTTGCGCTAAAAAATCTCCCTTCCGAGCAGCGCCGCGCCCAAATCCTCTCTAGCGGAATCCCCTTCGTCACTCTGATACATCTTCCCGGGCACATCATGCTGTACCTGGGTGAATATGAGGGGAAAATAGCGGTACTCCACACCCTATGGGGAGTTTGGCACCATACCCTTATGGGGAAAGAAACCCGGATCCTTGTCGGCAGAACGGTCATCACCACCCTAGAACCCGGGGCCGAATTGAACACCATATTTTCGGGGGTTAGTAGTCTGCTGCAGCGCATGGATCAAATCAACCTCCCACATATGCAACAGCTTCCACCATCAGTGACAGCACCTAATCAAGCTGCACCCTAAAGGGGCGGCGTAACGCGAAAAACTATCTACGTCCCTAATTGAATTTTACCCTTGACAGTGCAGGAGCTAAGCTGTAATTTATCTGACATAGTAATTATTCTTACTTTGATAGGTGGATTTATGTACGCAAATGCTCCCACTCCGGTGTGCAATGAGGCTCCGGAAGAATATATGAAAATATTTGAAGATGTGTGCCGCCAGAAAAAGTTGCGCATAACCCCGCAGCGCCTGGAAATATACAGCGAACTGGCTCGGGCGACCGACCACCCTACCGCAGAGATGCTGTATCAGCGCCTAAGCGCTAAGATGCCAACCCTCTCGCTAGATACTGTATACCGCACCCTGGGAACCCTTATCAGTCACGATCTGGTGCACAAGGTGGAGTCAACCCAGAACCAGGCACGCTTTGAGGTGCAGCACCTTCATCATCACCACGTTATCTGCCGCAACTGCAATGCAATCACAGATCTGACTTGGAATCTGGTGGATCACACCAACTTGCAGGGTGAACTCCATGCCTGGGGCAAGGTAGAGCGGGCGCACATGGTGGTGTACGGCACGTGTGCACAATGTCGTGCCCAGTAAGCAGCGCACCAGAATACCCTCATTTTTTTTAGTACGCAGCGCATGAAGAGCCCGACATCCGGTGGGGACGCGCATTTATTTTATAAAATACTGGAGGACCAAAACCAATGAGCAAGTGTGTAAAAGGAACTGAGACCGAAAAGAATCTCCTGAAATCTTTCGCTGGTGAGAGCCAGGCACGTAACCGCTATACCTTCTTCGCCAGCATCGCGAAAAAAGAAGGCTACAATCAGATAGCAGATATTTTTGAAGAGACCGCCAATCAGGAAAAAGAGCACGCCAAGCGTTTCTTTAAGTTTCTTGACGGTGGCGAAGCCCTCGAAATCACCGCATGCTATCCAGCCGGTAAACTCGGCACCACCGCAGAGAACCTGCTTGCATCTGCCAACGGTGAAGAAGAAGAGCACACTGAGCTGTATCCAGCATTCGCCGCAGTGGCCTGCAAGGAAGGCTTTAACGCCATCGCCGCAGCTTGGAACGCCATCAGCGTATCGGAAAAACAGCACGAAAAACGCTTCCGCGATCTGCTCAGCAACATAGAAAACTGCAAGGTTTTCAAGCGTGAGCAGCCGGTGACCTGGCGCTGTCGCAACTGTGGTTACATCCACACCGGCACTCAAGCGGTAGAGCTCTGCCCCGCCTGTATCCATCCGCAAGCTCATTTTGAGCTGCTGGGTGAGAACTGGTAAGCACCATTTAGCATTATAAGTTGTAAGCAAAAAGCCCCTGCCAAATTGGCGGGGGCTTTTTAATTGTGGGGATTTTACAGGGCATAAATTTCGCCTTACAGACCTCTACTTTAAACGTCGCACCAGCCTTCTCTCCGCATAAAACACATAACCACCAGACCCGAAGATGACCCCCGTCCCTACCCAAGTAAGCATATCGGGAAAATCTCCAAATAGAAGATACCCGAGGATGGTAGCGCTGAAAATTTCAAGATACTGAAACGGTGCCAGAATTGAAGCTGGGGTGTATTTAAACGCTACGGTCAGCATCAGGTGGCTCACCGTTGACATCACTCCCATGGCGGCAAACAACCACCAAGCCCTCGCGTCGGGCTCACTCCAGTTAAACAATGCGTTCCCACTGAGGTCTCCTCCCCAGAGCAAAAGCCCAAGGAGCGTAAACGCCGCCACGCTGCTTAATGCCTGCACCATCAAACCACTGAGCTCAGCGGTTATCGAACGTATTGTGGCGAGATGCCCTGCATAAAACAATGCCGCCAGCGCAGGTAAAACTGCCACAGGGCCAAACATCGCCCAATTAGGCCGGATAACGATCATGGCACCACCCAGACCAATCGCAACGGCGACATAGCGCCGCAGTCCGACGTGCTCTTTCAGCACCAGTGCCGAAATAAGTGTGAGCAACAACGGCTCCACAAAGAAGATCGCAATCGCGTTGGCCAACGGCATATTAGCCTGCGCAAAATACAGGCACACAATCGCAGCAGCTACTAGAACTCCGGCTGCCACTAGTTTAAGTATCGCCCTGAAAGACAGCCTAAGCACCTGACGCCAACCGGAACGTAGCATCAACGCGGCAGGACACAACATCAGCGCCTGCAGCAAAAAACGCATAAACGAAATTTGTCCCACCGCCATCTGCGCCGAAAGCAATTTAGCTACAGCATCCATTGCCGGTAGCACTAATGCAGAACCCAACATCAGTACCATGCCGCGTTCGTGCCTATTTTCAGTAGCACGCTTATCCAGCGCCTTTCCCTTCATACAACACAACCTTTCCGAAACAGTTCTCATTCATTCCAGCTCCGTAAGATGGGTAAGGAGTGGAACGACGTGACCATCTTTTTTATCCGCAGATGGCATAAATTAGCGAGGGTCAAAGGCTAATGCAAAACCACTGGATTCCCCCCTTCGCGAGAATGACGCAAGCACCGATGGACTATTCATCGATTTACGCTTAGGATTTCTTACGCGGTTGCGGCGGTTGCTTGCGTTGTGCTTTACTAGCACAGTATTTTTGCAAAACATTGCTACGCATTAACAGGAGGATCTAATGATATGTAGATGGTTTTTACCCAAAGTAATCCTAACACTTACGCTCGCGCTTGGCGTATGCCTTTTGCCGCAATATGCGGATGCGGCAGATGACGCTCTGTGGACTCTACGCATAGCTAACGACAGCTTTTTCAATCAAGATCGCGGCTACACCAGCGGATTACATGTAGAAAGAAGCGGCGCATACAGCCCTTGGTGTTTTTGGTTTGGCCAGGACATCTTCACTCCAGATAGAAACAAAGCACGGCAACCGCCGCAGGGGCAACACCCCTACGGTGCGTGGCTGTACGGCGGGGGAGAGTATCGAGCAAAATTGAATCCGCATGCCTTGCTTACCACTTCGCTGAACCTGGGAACAACGGGAGAACGGGCGCTAGGGAAAGAAACTCAGGATATCGCTCACACTGTTCTAGGCTTTGATAAATACCATGGCTGGGACAGTCAGATCTCCAGACGCTGGGGCGCTATTTTTGCTTTGGAACTCGAAGGACGCCTACCTGTGTGGCAACATCGTGACGGGATGGGTGCCGACATCATTGGTCGGATTGGAGGACGCGGGGGCAACATTTACGTCGATGCCGACCTCGGCGCGACTATGCGCTTTGGATACAACCTGCCCGAACTGGAAGAGCACTTCTTCGTACATCCTGAAAGCAGTTTGTATATAAGCGTTGGTTACGATCTCCACATGGTGGATAAAAACGTATTCCTCGAAGGGGTAAAAAGCAGCGACTATTCTGTGAAACCTGAGCGCACATATGAAAGCTATCAGGCGGGGGTTCACTGGCGTTATGAGCGCTACCGGGTTGATCTGGTACTCCACTTCCCCGAGCAATATTTTAAGCACCAGAAATACCAGTATCGCTATGGAGTGTTGAGCCTTGGATACTGGTTTTAAGTTTTACAGCCTCAACCGCTTCGGCTGCATTGGCTTTATAGCGAACCCTCTAGATTCACGCCGGGATGAGCTCGCGCTGATGACGTAATTGGGGCTAATGACCGCAGTGGTGGCACCAACCAAAACAAGAACCACCCACCACTTTGATGAATAGCCCCTTAAACAATCCTGCCCTGCCAGGCTTAACGCGCTTGGCAGGGCAGCTTTATATTTAACAGATGGTGGAGTTTATCCCATTGCCATTAATCTTTATCCCTTATTCTGCACCGTTTTGAAGGTCGCCATGGCCTGAGCCACCATCCCTGCCACATCACCGGTGTTGCTGGGGATTATCAGGGTGTTGCTCTCCTGCGCCAGTTTGCCGAACTGGGCTACATATTGCTCGGCTACGCGTAGACTGGCGGCGTCCTTGCCCCCTTGCGTTGCCATCTCTTCTGCTACCATGCGTAAGCCCGTGGCGGTAGCTTCGGCTATGGCCAGAATCTGCTGCGCTTGCCCTTGCGCTTCGTTAATCATGCGCTGTTTTTCCCCTTCGGAGCGCAGAATCGCGTTTTGTCGATCCCCCTCCGCCCGGTTGATCGTGGCTTGGCGTTCCCCTTCAGACTTGGCGATCTCGGCGCGTTTGGCGCGCTCGGCGGTCATCTGTGCTTCCATGGCCTGCTTGACGCTGTGGGGCGGGTTGATATCTGAAACTTCATAGCGATGCAATTTGATTCCCCACGAAGCAGCCGCTTGATCTATCGCTTCCACCACAATGGCGTTGATCTGTTCGCGCTCTTCGAAGGTTTTATCCAGATCAATGCGTCCTATGCAGGAGCGCAGCGAGGTCTGCGCGAGTTGCGCCGCTGCAGTTCGATAATTGGAGATACCGTAAGCCGCGAGTTTACTGTCCTGCACCTGCAGATAGATCACCCCATCGACCTCCACCGTTACGTTGTCGCGGGTGATGCAGGTCTGGACTGGAATATTGATCACCTCTTCTTTAAGCATTAGTCGGTACGCCACTTTATCGAAAAACGGGATCAGGATGTGGAATCCAGCCCCGAGGGTGCGGCTGTACTTACCTAAACGCTCAACAATAAATTCACTTTTTTGCGGTACGATGGTAGCGGTCTTGGCTAAGACTACCAGGGTTATTACCGTTACAACTATCGCGGCAAACAATGCAGGATTCATGCGCTCTCTCCTTGGTCGGGTTTTACGACCTTTAAAATGGTTTTAATTCCGGCGGCATAACCAACCACCAACACGGTATCGTCTACGTTAAAATGCTGCTCTGCCTGCGCCGGCCAAAAAGAGCCGCGAAATGACACACGCCCATCGATTCCAGGTTTTATCTCTTTAACAACCAAAGCAGTACCGGTTGGGGTGTCATCGAGTTGGTCGACTTCCTCACGCCCTTGAAATAGCCCCACCAAGGTTTTACGCAATATCACCAGGCTGGCCACAGATATAAGGAGAAAAGACCACACTTGCGCGGTGAGGCCAAAATTGAATATGAGCAACAAAATGCTCACCACTAGGGCACCGATGCCGAAAAAAATGACAATAAAGCCCGGGGTTAGCAGTTCAACAACCACAAACACCCCTGCGGCCAGCAACCACAGCAGCCAGGGTTCCGTTAGCCAGTCCATTAGCTTTGAGCCTCCTTGAAGAAGAAATACGCACTCGGGTTCTTAAACCTGTGTCGCATAAGTGATATAAATGGGAAAGGGGCAGAAGCTGATAATTTCCTGCGTGCGCTACGCTACCACAGTTTACTTTTTGTAGTAGTGCAAATGAGATAAGTGCGCATTAAATATATGCCTTGCTCTCCCTAATTATCCACCTTCAAGTATTCTTTTTAGACCACTCACTCCAAATTAATTTCCGAAAACAAGTGACCCTGGTCACAAAAGAGTCTATAACCTTCCTGTATTATACTTTGAAAGTGATTATCAAGACCACTTACGACAAGCTGATAGATGCTGGAGATCTAAGCGATGGGTCTACTTACTTGTCCATCCTTCTATCCGTAAATTACGTAGGTGGACGTAGATTAAAGGCTAAAAGCATAACCTCCGGATTGCCCTCTTCATGGGAATGACGAAATATTTATCTACTCAACTTTAGCGTTAGTACTCAATGTTACCTATGCCGCGTCCGCCACCCCAGATTCGGTTATTTTTTATACTACTTTGAAACAAATGGAGGAACCACGTGAAAAAATTGCTCATAGCGCTACTGTGTACTTTGGCTCTAGCTCCGGCCCTTGCGCTGGGCGCCGAGGATGAGATGTCCAACTATGACTTGTTCGAGCGCATCAAACATTTGGAGTCTCAACTGAAAACAACCACCATGTCCAAGATTAGTGCCGCTGAGGTTACGCCTGAACCACATGCGGATAAAAAACTGGGGGCACTACTCTCCAATTGGTCAGAGCGGATCACCTTACGCGGCTTAGTGGAAATCGAAGCCGCGTACGAGAACATCAATTTTGACAAAGGGGGGAAAAACGCTTCCAGTGACTTGACTCTAGCTACGGTAGAACTGGAGATCGATGCTGAACTGACGGACACTGTCTATGCACACATTCTGTTGCTGTGGGAAGAAGACGAGACTGAACCCATCGAGATTGATGAAGCCTTTATCTTGCTCGATGGCATCGCGGACACCCCGGTATGGATCAAAGCGGGGAGAATGTACGTCCCTTTTGGCAACCTTACCTCCTACATGATCACCGACCCTCTCACGCTAGAGATAGGTGAAACCCGCGCAAGCGCTGTTGCAGCGGGATTTAACCTCGGTGGCGCATATGCTCTGGCGTATGCCTTCAATGGGGATATCGATAAAGCCGGGAAAGACAGTCACATTGACAACTTTGGGGCGCAGATCGGCTACATTGTGGCGCATGAAGGTTTCAACCTCGATGCAGGGATAAGTTATATCAACAACCTGATCGAATCCGATTCCTGGGGCGATGAGTTCGAAGATTTTGGCGGCTATGAGCTGAAAGATTATATCGGCGGCTTTGGCGCTCACGCCGTGATTGAAGTGGGTGATTTTAACTTTATCGCTGAATTTATCTGTGCACTAGATAAGCCTAAGTACATCGACGCAGAAACCGGCGCAGTTGAGAAGCGCGATGCGGTAAAGGTATGGAACTTAGAAGCAGGCTACAGCTTTGACTTCCTGGGCAAGGATGCCATTGTTGCCCTCGCCTATCAGGGAACTCACGATGCAGATTCCATGCTCCCGCAAGGGTACGGCGCTGAAGATGATGAGCTGGCCTTTCTGCCCGAGCAGCGCTACATGGCAGCAGTTGGGGCAGAGATTTTCCCCTACACCTCCCTAAAGCTGGAATATATGCACGATGAGTACAAAAAAGACGACCGATCCGATACCATCACCATGCAACTGGCGTTTGAATTCTGACCTCGCCCTACCCTTCACAGCTTAACCGACGATAGCTGGAAAGTTGCACCATTAGGTCAACCCGTCATCCTCGCACATGCGTGGATCCAGTGGACTTGAACCCTCGGGAGGGTGGTGGCGGGCAACTATAGGAGTTCTCTGCTTCTGCGTTCAGAACCCAACCACCCCTAGCCCCTCCTTAAATAAGGAGGGGCTAGGGGGGTGGTGTGAACCTCCGTTGTTAATCTACCGAAAGGTAAAAATCGGGTACTTCTTCTCGGTTCTCACCGTAAACTGTTCATATTATTGAGCTCATTCAACGAAAGCATACCTATAGCCAGTTCCAAACCCATTGAAAAAGATTTATCCCCAGCCAGCACGAAAGTATCCAAAATAGATTCGCCACAAATACGCTGCCCCAGAAAATACGCAAGTCGCGCGGAGTCAACGGCCCAAAACGCTCATGGCGCAACCAGACGGTGGTGATGAAAGGGTCGTGAAAAATAGAAAGGGCCATAAATGCAACTGGATCACTCCGCTGGAGCATCCACGAAAGGATGCGTCGGCCACGCTGCTGACCGTTGAAGTCTTTTAGGTCGCGCAACGTCTCGATGCCGAGCCAGTCACGCTGCGAATGGTCATAGAATTTCAGAAACATGAGACATACGAGGGCAGAGAGGGCAGTCATGAAGGCACCGCCGGTCCAGATCCCAATCGTGTAGATGACATATGGATAAAGCACGTAATCAAAGAGTTTGCTGATGACGTACATAGACGTAACGCCAATGGAGAGTATACCCAAGCGGCGAAGAGCTGAAGGGCTTGGCGCTGATTGTGGTGATGACATTGTGATTACCGTTGCAGACTGTGAGGAGGAAGACACCGAGTGACAGCTTTCATCGCTTTTCCCTCATACCAGGTCCAAGATGGATCGCCTGATGTGTTCTCGCTTAGGAGAGGAACGATAAGGGGTTTTATGCCAAAGCGAGAAGAAATGGACTCGAAAGCAGGCAACACGACAGCGCGGACAAATGATGCGGAAGCGTTGTCTTCGAAGTTATCAAATAAGATGCCGTGACATATAAAACGCGCAAGAACGTTGGGGTAAATATGTTTCGGCGTACCGCCATGGGTAACAAACCAGGTGGATTCGTCTGTGGGAATTATGGCGGGGAAGCATTCTTGCAGCAGGCGATATTGAAAGCCGATGAAACTCTCGCCCCAATGAGTGGTAATGGCGCGAAAGGGAATCCCTTCAAACTCACACGCCTCTGCGATTCTGAAACGCTGAATAATTGGTTCACCTCGTTTGTTAATGCCTTTGACGCAGGTCATTCGAACAAGGCTAGCTTTATCCGGGTTTGTGCTGCAAAAGCGATCTGAGTGCCATGCCATTGCATATGGTCGGCAGCCAGTTTCACTCGCCAACTCGGCAAAGCGGCAGAATTCACGATTAGGTGTATGCACCGCCCGCCAAAGATATGCGCGTGGCCCTGAAACACTTTCCGGCGGCGCGCCTTCGAGGAAATCTTCGACTCTGCGCCGCAGTTCCTTGTCAGCCCAGCGCTGGCAGATTTGCTCTCTTGCCTGCTCCAGCGGCGTGTACATTTCCTCTATCTGCATTTAGTTCTGCGCCCCAGCGACATGGTTCACTTGGCGTGCATAACACCCCCCATCATTGATAGGGGGCGTTATGCACCAAATGTCTGCGCGGGGATGACTATCTCCGTTACAAACAACATATACAGGATCACCTAAAGCACTAAGCAGATTAGGTCAACACTGCCCACAGCACCCCAGCACTAATGGCCGAACCGATAACTCCAGCCACGTTGGGTGCCATTGCGTGCATCAGGAGGAAATTGTTTGGATCTTCCTTAACCCCCATAATATGCACCACGCGTGCTGAGTTAGGCACGGCAGAAACTCCGGCTGCGCCCAGCAATGGGTTGATTTTTTCGCGCAGAAACAAATTCATAAACTTCGCAAACAGGACACCCCCAGCGGTGGCGATAGCAAAAGAGAGCGCCCCGAGGACAAAGATGAGCATCGACTGCGAGGTAAGAAAATGACTCGCGCTGGTGCTAGCTCCGACAGAAACACCGAGAAGAACGGTGACAATATCGATCAAGGAGCTGCGCGCAGTGCTGGCAAGGCGATCAGTTACCATGCTCTCTTTAAGTAGATTACCCAAAAGGAGCATCCCCATAAGGACTATGGAACCGGGAGCAATAAAGCCACACAGAATAAAAGCACCGATAGGGAAGATTAATTTTTCGGTCTTACTCACTTGGCGCGGTGCCGGCATCCGGATCAAGCGCTCTTCACGGGTGGTCAGCAGCTTCATGATAGGGGGCTGGATCACCGGCACCAGTGCCATATAGGAGTATGCGGCGATAGCGATTGAGCCAAGAAGATGAGGCGCGAGTTTCGACGCAAGGAAGATCGCCGTCGGACCATCCGCCCCACCGATGATCCCAATGGCGCCAGATTCAGAGGAACTAAAGCCGAGGTACAGAGCGCCGATAATGGTCGCAAAAATTCCCACCTGCGCTGCCGCCCCCAACAGCACCAGCTTCGGATTTGAGAGCATGGTGGAAAAGTCAGTCATGGCGCCGATCCCCAAAAAAATCAGGGGAGGGTAGATCCCTTCGCGCACTCCATAATAGATGTAATACAACACACTGCCCTCTTCATATACACCGAGAGCCATCCCCTCAAACACGGGGATATTACCTATGATGATACCGAAGCCAATAGGGACTAAGAGCAAGGGCTCGTACTCATACTTAATCGCCAAAAAAATGAACCCACAGCCCACTAGCAGCATTATCAGGTGCCCGAGGGTGAGCCCAGTAAAGGCGCTGGTGCGCAGAAACTGTAATAAGATATCCACATCTACTCCTTTATGAACAGATAACCATGCAACGTCGCTATTTAAGCAGATATCAGCTACTTAGGCCTCGGGCGTAATATGCACCAACTCATGCCCCTGCAGGACTGAATCCCCAACTTGCGCTAACACTGCACTTACGGTTCCAGTCAGGGTCGCGCTTATCTCGTGATCCATTTTCATCGCTTCCATCTTCAACAGCGGCTCGCCGCTGCGTACCTTGGCGCCCACTTCAACATAGACACTCAGCACTACCCCTGGAATAGGGGCGAGAACTGAGCCTTTTCCCGCTGCCGGAGTGGCATGTCTAGGTGCCGCAACCGGAGCAGTGGAGCTATATTTACGTGCCCCTGCTTCAATTGGTATCCGTTCCGACATCAACGCAGTGTGCATAACATTCTTCACCTGCACCTTGAACACTTCGCCATTAAGCTCCAGCTCTGCCTCTTCGCCGTAAAAACTCTTTAACTCAACCGTGACATCCTTGCCATTTACCTGCAGGGTGTATTTACGCATGATGACTCCATGATGAAAGTGATCGCATCCGTGCTGAAGAACTCCAGATGGAGCGACTCTCGTGGGGGCGCAAGGTGACACTCCCGCTCTCGCCGCTCTGGTATTCCAACTCTAGGTGTAACACTAGAGCTATAATCGCCTCTTTTTCCGCCACGCTCAGGGGTTCTTTTTTTATCTCTGTGCTTATCGGTGCAGCAGCATTACGTCCAGACAGGGTCGCTATCAACGCCAAAACACGCGGCAGCAGATAGATAAACCCGCTAATAGCCAACAAGCTAAGAAAAATAATAGAGGTTCCAATCAGCGCCAGCTCTATCCCTTTGCCGGCGACAACATTTTCCCATCCAACAGACATAAACCAAACTCCCGTATTCTCGGAATGAATTAAAGTGGCATATTGCCATGCTTACGCGTCGGGCGCTCGCTGCGCTTATCGCCGAGCATCCCGAGGGCACGACACAGGCGAAAGCGGGTGCGCTCTGGCAGAATGACATCGTCTACATAGCCACGCTGGGCCGCCACAAAGGGGTTGGCGAATTGATCCTGATATTCCTGTTCCTTAATCTTGAGGAATTCCTGCGGGTCATCCGTCGCGGCAGCTTCGCGCCCGTACAGAATCTCCGCCGCCCCTTTGGCTCCCATCACCGCTATCTCGGCGCTCGGCCAGGCGTAGTTGACATCCCCGCGCAGGTGCTTGGAGCTCATGACGCAGTACGCGCCGCCATAGGCTTTGCGCACAATCAGGGTTATCTTGGGCACAGTGGCCTCGGCATAGGCATACAGCAGCTTGGCCCCGTGGCGGATAACCCCCTGGTGCTCCTGCTGACGCCCAGGCATAAAACCGGGCACATCCACAAAGGTGAGCAGCGGGATATTGAAGGCATCGCACATCCGCACAAAACGCGCCGCTTTACAGGCTGAGTCGCTATCGAGGACGCCAGCCAGATGCTGGGGCTGATTAGCCACAATCCCTACAGAGGCTCCACCCAGACGCGCAAAGCCAGTAATGATATTAGGCGCATAGTCTGGCTGCAGCTCCATCCAGCTTTGTTTGTCCATACACGGAATCACCACCTTGAGCATGTCGTAGGGCTGGTTTACGCTGGGCGGCAAAACCTGGCCGAGCTCCAGCACCTCACGTTCGGTGGAATCCTCATTATTCTGCCACGGTGGCGACTCTAGATTGTTCTGGGGCAGATAACTCAAAACCCTCCGCAGCCCGTTGATGATCTCGGCTTCGGAGTCGTAAGCTAGGTGCGCCACCCCACTTATGGAGGTGTGAACATCAGCGCCGCCGAGCTCCTCGGTGGTGATATCTTCGTAGGTTACCGCTTTTACCACCTTGGGTCCGGTCAAGAACATATAGCTGTTATGCCGCACCATCATGATGATATCGGTCAGAGCCGGTGAATACACCGCCCCGCCGGCGCAGGGGCCGAAGATACCGGAGAGTTGCGGCACCACTCCAGAAAGACGCACGTTGCGCTCAAAGATCTCCGCGTATCCAGCCAGGCTTTCAATCCCTTCCTGAATCCGCGCTCCGCCTGAATCATTCAAGCCAATGAGCGGCGCTCCAGCGCTTGCGGCCATATCCATAACTTTACAGATTTTCTCTGCGAAAGTTTCTGACAATGAACCACCCAGCACGGTGGCATCCTGAGAGAAAACGAACACCAAGCGCCCGTCGATGGTGCCAAAACCCGTCACCACACCATCCCCAGGATACTGGCGTGTATCCATGCCGAAGTTCTGACACCGATGTGTTTTGAGCATGTCAAACTCTTCAAAACTTCCTGCATCCAAGAGCATATCCACCCGCTCCCGTGCATTCATGCGTCCCTGCGCGCGTCGCGCGCTCATGCGCTTAAATCCGCCGCCGCTCAGGGCCTCCTGACGCAGTTGCAGCAGTTCATTTATTTTCTTATCCATTTAAATACCACTTTCTTCACTGCGGTTAGTGTCAGTGCACACAGCTGCTGTTATTCTGATGCTCTACTTTGCTACCCGAGCCGCCTTAGCTGCTAAAGTAAACCTGATACAGAGTCTCCTGGCCGAGGATCTCATCTACGCGCCCCTGCAGCTCACACCGCTCCGGGTTACGTAGCCACTCATTCCAGTTCTCTAGATTTTTCCACGTACTGATTACCACTTTTTCCCGCGGGTCGTCGTAATTAACTAGGGTTTCACCCGAGACATATCCCGGCTGCGCGTGCGCTCCCGAGCGCATCTGCATCAACAACGGACGGATTTGTTCTTCTTTATCCGGTGCAACGTTGCGCACTATGATGATTTTAACGGCCATGGCAAATCTCCTCTTCAATAGCAAACGTTCCCTAAATGCCTCCTCAAAGTCGAGCAAATTTCACTATAACCATATAGGGTAATAAATCCAATTATTTCAACTCAATCGCTTTCTCCACTCAAGCACCAGAAGGGGATCCCTGTGCCATCGAGGTTAGTTTTTCAACCTTCTCGCGGTGTCTCTACGCGCCAGCAACCCCCATATCACAAGCATTACAGCTCCTCCTCCGGCGGCAAGCAGACCGATTACCTGCACCTTGTCGGTCCACGCAAGGGAGATAAACCACATGGAGCAAGCCCCAAGAGTGAAGAAGATAAAAATAAGCAGGGAGGATGCGGAACCGGCATATTTATCCACCTGCTCCAACACCAAATTATTGCTCGGGGGGCGACTCAGACCGATGGAGAACGTTATCACCGCCATGGGCAGCGCTAAACTCCACGGCCCAGGGAACAGGCGCAGCAGCATAAGGATTCCCCCGCTCGTAAGGCCAACAAACCCTATGGTCATTACCGTACTCGCCCGGATGCGCTTCAACAGGCGTGTACACAGCAACGAGCCAGACATGAAAGCGGCGGCATTAATCGCAAAAAAATAGCCAAAATGTTGGGCACTCACGCCGAAGTGATTGATGTAGATATCGGCGGAACCAGCAATAAAGGCAAAATGGGGCAGCACCACCAGCGACACCAGTACGGCGTAGGCTATGTAGCGCCGGTTGCGAAATAATTCCAGATAAATAAGCGCTGTTTGCAGGGCACCGGTCTGTGAGCGTTCGGTGTTGGTTTCCCCCATGCGGTACACCCCGACCCACGCAACAACCCCAAAGAGGGCCTGCAAAATAAAGATCCAGCGCCACGACAACCACAGCAAAATCCACCCCCCCATAATGGGCGCAACGGCTGGGGCCAACGGCATTATCACCCCTATCCAAGCTAGGATACGGGTGCGTTCGTTATTGGTGTAGATATCCTTGGTGATCGCCATTGACAGGGCAGTGGAAGCGGCGGCTCCAGCGGCTTGGAGTATCCGTGCGAGGATCAGCACCGTAACACTATCGGCCAAACCACACAGCACCGAGGCCCCCACAAACACAGCAATTCCCCCCAGCAATGGAGGGCGGCGGCCGAAACGATCCGACAGGGGCCCATAGATAAGCAAAAAAAGACAGTAACTGAAAAAGAACCCGATTAGGGTGAAGTTAATCACCATCAGAGGTTGATCCCAATGCTGCTGTAGCATGGGAATAGCAGGCAGATACATGTCTGTAGCCAGCGGCGGAAAGGCCGTCAGGAGGACAAGGAGAAGAAATATTTGCGCCTTACTCATAGTATTTTATTCAATGTGCTCCCTCTTTATGTTCACGATTTGCATAAAGCCTTTAAAATGAACAGTACTGCTTAGTCGATAGATTGCCGACATACGAACTCAACATACCACCTTTCAAGTGCGCCGTTTCACCCCGCGCTGCGGGGGAGCAGTCGTTGGATCATCGGGCCAAGGGTGCTTGGGATAACGCCCCTTGAGTTCCTTTTTAACCTCGGTGTAGGTGTTGGCCCAGAAACTCTCCAAGTCAGTGGTGGTCTGAATAGGTCGCCGGGCGGGGGAAAGCAAGTCAATGAGCACTGGAACACGTCCGTTTCCAACGGTTGGTGTATGCCGCAAACCGAACATCTCTTGCAGTTTTACCGCCAGACGCGGCTGGTTAAACTCGGCAGAACTGGCTGAATCTCCATTGGCGTTGGGGCCACAATCAATAGCCCCATAGTCGATCCGTACCTTGGAGCCACTCGGCACCTGGAATCGCTCTGGAGCCATGGAATCAAGCTGACGCTGCTGCTCCCAGCTCAACATACTTTGCAGCGCTGCTACCAGATCTACCTGCTTGAGCGCAGCCAAACTGGTCACGCCGGTCAGAAACGGAGCGAGCCAATCTTCCAGGTGCGTCAACATCTCCGTCTGTTCCACCGCTGGCCAGTCCGCTACCAGATTGTGGCGGGCGACAAAACGGATGCGCGCATACAACTGCGTACTCGTAGCCGTCCACGTTAAGACCTCGAGTCCGCGCGCCCGAATCTGTTCGAGCAAAAGCTGTAGGGCGCGGTTGGCATCCAGCCGGACAGGTTCCTGTTGCAGGATCAGACTCCCGAGACGCCTGCAACGCCGCGCCGTCACCCGCGCACCGATGCTATCCCATATGGTTTCGGTTTCGACCCTGATATCTGCTTCAAATATCTGTCTTATCTGCTCCAACTCCAGCGCAAAGCCCATGCGTATCAGTGCTTCAGCTCCTTGAGCATACTCGAGTTCCGGCACGACCAACCACTCCGCCGCCACTACGCGCGTGCGCGGCGCGAGGCACGCTCCCTTGCCGCTGCGCAGCAGGTAGCGCTCGCGGCTTCCTTCACGCCGTTGTGCGATTCGATCGGGATACGCATACAGCAGCAGGCTACTAATCTGTGCCGCTGCGGCGCTATTCAGAGCAAAAGCCGTCTTTGCGGTTATGCCGAGACGCTGCCGCAACATCTCCAAGTTGCGATTCGCCTGCCACCAAGGGCTGCGCCCATCTTGCGCTGCTGGTGTCGAAACCAGCGGGGGACGCCATTGTTCCAAAAGGTCAAACAGATCACCAGAGTTGTATCCCTCCGCACCCGTCCCTTCTCCATGACGAAATAGATGCGGCGCATCCAGGATGGTGGCCATCCGACATGCAAGTTCCTGCTCGGACGGATCAACCGCTGCCACCACCATCCGCGCTAGGCGCGGATGGAGAGGCAGAGCCACCATTTTTCGCCCTACTGGAGTTAACCGCCACTCGCGGTCCAGCGCGCCAAGTTCGCGCAGCAACGTAAAGGCCGCCACCATATGCGCCGCTGGCGGGTTATCTATCCAGCGCAGGGTTTCGGGTTCCTGCACCCCCCAAGCCACCAACTCCAGCGCCAGCGGGCTCAAGTCAGTACGCATAACTTCTGGAATCTGATGCAAAACAAGGCTGTGCTGTAGGCTCTCACCCCAGAGGCGATAACAAAAACCCGACCTCTGCCGTCCAGCGCGTCCGGCACGCTGGGTCGCACTCGACTGAGCTATGCGGCGGATTAGTAGCCGCTCCATGCCCCGCGCTGGGTCGAACTCCAACTGGCGCTCAAGACCACTATCCACCACCACCCCGACCCCATCAATAGTGAGACTGGTCTCTGCAATATTGGTCGCCAATACCACCTTCCGTTTTTGCCCCGACTCTAGCGCCTGGCACTGCTGCGCAAACGGTAGCGCCCCATACAGAGGCAGAACCTGCAGTTCCTTCGCCCATGCCTGCTGCTTTAATGTCGTCGCGCACCGGTTAATCTCCCCCGCGCCGGGGAGAAATACCAGGATATCTCCAGGATGCTGCAACCCCTCACGTACGGCGCTACACACCTGCTGGGGAAGGGGGGTAGCATCCGCCTCGCGGTAAAATACACTGACCGGGTAGCTACGCCCTGCGCTATGCAACACCGGGCATTGATCTAGGCGCTGCGCTAGCTGCTCGGTATCCAGGGTGGCAGACATCAACAGCAGGCGTAGATCTGGGCGCAGGCTCTGCTGCACATCCAAGCTCAGAGCCAGACCTAAGTCACTGTGGATGTTGCGCTCGTGAAATTCATCAAAGATAATCAGCCCAACATTTCTGAGTTCCGGATCATGCTGCAGTCGCCGCGTTAACACCCCTTCGGTAACAACCTCGATGCGGGTAGCCGCAGTAACAGCACGCTCGTAACGGATCGTATAACCTATGGTCTGCCCTGGTTTTTCTCCCAACATTCCACTCATGTAGCGCGCCGCATGGACGGCTGCCAACCGCCTCGGTTCCAGCAGCAGAATCTTTTTCTCCCCTAGCCATGCTTCATGCAACAGCGCCAGTGGCACCCGCGTGGTTTTTCCCGCACCGGGTTCCGCCTGCAGTACCGCACAGGAATTATGGGCCAATGCATGGCGCAGTGGCTGAATAATTTCATCAATAGGGAGAGATTTCACACCAGATAATTACCTCTTAAAAGATCAAAAACGTAACCAGCCCGCCTTTATTGGCTTCGCAACGGGGATATATTCAAGTTTGTAGGAAACAACATGGGGATGGTAGCAAATAAATGCTAGCAGAAGCTATGCAGTATCAGCTGGCGCTACAACGAGGATAATGTTTGAGATGGCTCGGATCACAAGGCAAAGGGCAGATCCTACGCTTTTTTTCACGTAGAGTCCGCCCTTTAAGTAAATGCCTGTAAGTTATCTTGTGCGCTAGACTTTCTTCAGGAACTCCAACAAGCGTGCATTGAAAAACTCTGGGTTTTCCAGATTGCTCATATGTGCTGCCTTTGGCACCACATGCAGCTCCGAACCCTTAATCTGTTCATGCATAACACGTGCAGTATCCGGAGTGGTGAGGGCATCTTCCTCCCCCACTAGAATCAATGTAGGAATGGAAATATTTCGCAGAGATTCCGTGGTATCGGTGCGCCCTGCCATGGCGATAAGATTGCCAGCTATAGCGAGTGGATTGTTCGCGCTGATCAAGTCCTTGATTAAACCGACCGCAGCCACATCATTCTGTATTGACGCTTTGGTAAAAACAGCCCCGACGAAACCTGCGGCAAATGCTGCAGCCCCATCCTGTTTGACCGCTTTCGCCCCAACCGCCCGCTTTATCTTAGCAGCATTATCATCCGCCTTGCTCTGGGTATCACACAAGACCACCCCCAGAAAACGCTCCGGGTTCCGTTCCAACGCGCGCAGGGCGATATATCCACCCATGGAGAGCCCCACCACAATTGCCTGATCGATCTCCAGATAGTCGAGCATGGCAATCAAATCATCCACATGCCCCTCTAAAGTGTACTGTCCATCCCCTAGATCACTGCTGCCCAAACCGCGAAAATCATACGCAACATGGTGGAAATCTCTGTCCAGCATTTTTAGCTGATCTTTCCAAATGGCGCTACTGAAAGGAAACCCGTGAATAAAAACAACGGAAGTCGCTGCAGGATTACCACCCTCTGTATAGTAGATTTTAGTTCCGTTTACTTTAGCCTGCATAATCTCTCCCCTAGCTGCGTAGTGTTAATAAGTTAGATCCTATAAGGATCTTACCTTCTAAATGCAAATCATATCACAAGAATACTTAATGACAACTAGCGTTCACTGCCACCAAGTCAATGAGCAAACAGTCGCCGTAGCGTGGCCGTAGGCAGCTCCTCCGGAGCTACGCTCATAATATTCTCGTAATATTCTAACGTAGCAAACAAGCCTTCCATGGTCCTCTCTGTAATATGTGCATGCACGTCATTATAGGAGATATGGTTACTCTTACTCTCCAACTTGAACACCTGCACGAAATTACAAAAATCTTGGTATAAACCTGCCTCTACCATCTTGCGCCGTACCAGCGAGGAGATCTCTAACTTAATTACAGCGTACGCACGGTCGCGCACATAAGTGGTAGCGGCATTATTGTCCCCTCTGAGCACTTCTATACCAAAAGGGAAGTCTAGCTGTTGAACAGCAGCGTAAAATGTCGGTGCAGCGGCTGAAGAGGCCATTTCGGCCACTGTATTCATCTGTTTTTCTAGCAGTTTTAGGTTGTCCCATACTTGAACATTACATGAGCCGGATGCTATAGAGCTAATTCCCAGAGGAAAAACGATGCTTAACTTCGCATTACTAGAAAATCCCCCCTCGTTACCGCACTTTCTAAGGCTTTGGTCTATGGCTAAACAAAGAGCTTCCTTAAGTCCTGCCGCTACCGTACCCTCATCCATTGCAACCCCATCTGCATCGACGGTTAAGCCTGTCAGGGAGCGATTTGGAACCTTATTGGCATAGGCTTGCGTAACAATGGGAAAAACCCAGCACAACAGCGCAAACAAAACAATCGAGGCAAATTTTTTAGCGCTTTCGGCTTTCATTTTTTTCTCCTTGCTACACAAATCAGGGCCGCTACCAGCGCGCGTTCTCACATCAATAAATTGGGAACATACCTGCCCTGGATAATGGACACAGATTTAAACCCTTCACCGTCCTGCCTTGCGTCTGAAGGTAATACTTTCGCCCCCTACTCCCCAATTATCGGTCTCAACCTCTTCTATAACAACCACCGTAGTCGCAGGGTTTTTCCCCAACACATCCACCAATAACTGGGTCGCGCCAGCGATCAACTGCGCCTTTTGTTCTGGCGTTGCACCCTCTTTGGTAATTTTTATATTTACGAATGGCATACACGTTCTCCTGGTTGTTTTCCCGATTGTTTTCCTAATTTAGGCATTATTTTTCTACTTTCTCCAGCTCGTGTTTGCGATCCTTATTTAGATCAGCCTTGGCGAACGCTGAAGAGGTGGGCAAGTGCAGCACAAAACGCTGCAAGGTATCAATCTGGACGCTCGCCTCGCAGACACTGAAGTCAAGTACGTGTCCACCCGCATTGCGCTCTGCAGTGAGAAAGTGGAGATGATATCCGGGTACGTTGACTCCTTGGACGAATGAAGGGCAATAAAACCCTATCAGCACCCCGTCAACATCATCAAACTCGAACACCGGCTGCTCCTTCACCACCTCAACCAGAGGGCGATAGGGTTTATGCTGCGCCGGCACGCTGCGGGTGCGCATCTTGGCAAAGCGCCCTTCAATCAAAATCGCATGAAAGTAGTTTGGGGCTAAATACTGCTCCAACCAGGCGGGAAGTTTTTCGAAATCCAGCCCCGCAGGCAACGCCAAATGCTGATCTGGCACGAAGGTGGTTACCGAGGCAAAGGGGGTAGTGTCGGTATCCGCCACCTCCAGCGCACGTCCATCGGACTGCACACGGTACACGCTGCCCTTGTAGACCACCATCTCGCCGTCGAGCGCATCGAAGGTGCCGATACCGAAGTCGCCAGCATTCTTGAGCTGCGTCATACTTATTTCGCCGGCGTAGAGGCCCCCAAGCAAGGCATCAATGGTGGAAAACTGGGTCAGGGTATCGCGCTGGGCGTGGGCCGGAGTGCACCAGACGCAAACACCCACAATGATCCCTGTTAAAGCTGTGAATATCTGTTTTCTCAAGGTGTTTCCCCTTTATGAATCCAATTTTTTTATCATGGTGACGATATTTTGCTCATCCACCCGTGCATAGCTCCACTGATCCAGATTGCTGCGGATAAAATGGAGCCCCAATCCACCAATGCCACGTTCCTCCAAGGGCAGATTGATGTCCGGTTCTGCGGCGATAGTGGGGTCGAAGGGGATACCGGAATCACGCACTTCAATACGGAGTTCTTCAGCATTTTTCCACAGGCGTAACTCGATTTCGTGAGTCTCACCTTCTGGATAGGCGTAGCTCATCACATTCACCAACCACTCCTCCAGAATCAGGTTCAGTTTAGTTACGAGTGAATCTGACCAGCCAAGTTTGCGCTTGAGGTCTTCAAGCCACGCCACCATACGGGGCAGCTCTGTCCGGTGGCTCTTCAGCACCAATCGAGAGGTTGGAGAGCTCTCCGCTACCGCTCCGCCACTCGGTTGCGCATATGACATACACAGCATGGTGATGTCGTCAGACTGATCCGCGCCGGCGGCAAAGCGTTTCAGCTCTTTCCCTACCCGATTAATACTGGCTTCGGCGGTCTCTGTGCAGCAGTGCGCCAACAGCTCAAGCATCCGCTCTTCACCAAATAGTTGCAGATCCGGATCCATCGCTTCGTTCACCCCATCGGTATACAGAAACAGTTTTTCTCCAGGCTCAAGGGTAATCCTCCGGTTGCAATACTCGATATCGGGCAAAACTGCCAGAGGCGGGGAGTCCGCAATTTCAAACATGCGCACTCCATCCGCACTCATAATCACCGGGGGGTTATGCCCAGCATTGGAATACTGCAGCTCTCGCGTAGTCAGATCAAAGATGCCGCAAAATGCGGTGATGAACATGCACGAGTCGTTGCCCTGCGCCAGCTCATTATTTACATGAAACAGGGTCTGCGCTGGGTCGGGGATGGTCTGAATGGTGGACTTGAGCAAAGTCTTCCCCACAGCCATGAATAGCGAAGCCGGGACCCCTTTGCCGGACACATCGCCAATGCAGATATATAGCCGATTGTCATCCAAGAGGGTAAAATCATACAGGTCGCCGCCAACCTCGCGTGCTGAGTCCAGGGTAGCGAATAGATCCAGCCCCAAGCGTTGCGGAAACGGCGGAAACAGTTTGGGCAGAATACTGTGCTGAATATCGCGGGCAATGGAGAGTTCGCTGGCGATCTTTTCTTTTTCCGCCGTGGTGGTGGTGAGCTCATCGATGTAGGTGCGCAGATCGGTGCGCATCTGCGCAAAGGAGAGGATCAAGCGCCCGATTTCATCCCGCCGCCGCGCTGGTGGCAACTGCGCAGAAAAGTTCCCTCCGGCCAGTTGTTCAGCCGCTCCACACAGAATGCGGATGGGTTTGGTGACCGTACGCGCTATCAAAAACGCGGGGAGCAGCAGGAGTAGGATTCCACCCAACGCAATCAGGCTAGTCTTAACCCCGAGGGCAAAAACTGGGGCCAGAATCTGTTTTTCGGGGATAATAAGTCCCATCTTCCAGCCAGTCTGGGGCACGGTGCTGAAGTAGAGCCACGCGTATTCATCTTGAGTATAGCGCTTAAAGCGCACGCTGCCTGAACTATGCTGCGCAAATGCGCGAGAAATCCTTTCCAACCCGCCACGGTCCTGCGCCGCAGGGGAGGACTGCATTAAGCTATAGATGGTTTCGGTATGCACCCAGTCATGGTTAGGATGGACTAGAAAATTACCGAATTGTGATACCAGCAGAGGATAGCCAGCGTGCCCCAACTCAAGCTGTTCGAGATATTGCTCGACACCCTCCAGGGATAGGTCGCCGGTTATTACCGCCCGCACCTGCCCTTCTACAAGAACCGGAGCACACCAGGTCAACATCAGGGCACCTGCATCGGCATCGTAATATGGGTCGGTCCACACGGGACGCTGCAAATGGTATGGCAGATAAAACCAATCACTCTGGTAATCCAGTATCGGATTGGAGCGATCTATAACCTGAACCTGTCCTTGTCCCCGCCAGGAGTAAAGAATCTGGAAGCCGGCGGTAGAAAAATCCTGCTCAGGCGCGAGCGCAATGGCGCTGCCATACAGGTCATTTTTTGTACTCATGGTGCGTTCGAGCAATTGCAACGCCGCAGTTCGAGTTCCGGGCAAAAGCGGATATAGCGCAGCCGCTTCATCCACCACCTTCTGCAGTTCCAGCAGTTGCTGGTTGAACTTCAGTGCTGCAGAGTCCGCCAAAGCGGTATAGTGCTGCTCCTGGTCATGCAGCAGAACCCGCCGCATCTCAAAATAGTTGAAGGTTACCAGGGCCAGCACCACGATGGCGGTGCCTGTGAGAATAAGCAGCGCCAAACGCACAAATAAAGATTTATCAATCAAGGGCATGGCGGGCTCCAGAGGTAACAAAATCGGTATATGTAGGAGCGGTGGACTCCAACCCCAAAATACGCAGCGCGTTGAGGTAACTCGCTTCTGACAAGATGCCAAGTTCCCAGTCCGCGTGCCCCTTGGGGAAGATTGATTGCAACATGACATCAAGCATCCAATCCATGTGGTTACGGTTAACCGGCAACTGAGCCTCGTGCACATAGCGCATTACCACATCCAGGGTTTGCTGCGGATGCTTGAGGGCATACTCCCACCCCTGCATACTCGCGCGTGCAAAGGCTTCACACTGCCGTGGTTGCTCCAGCCAGAAGGATTGGCGCGTGTAGATACCATCTTCCGGGACATCAATCCCCAGGGCATTAAAGTCGAACACGCTTATCTCCCCAAGCCGAACACCTTTCTGAAGTAATGCATGGTACTCGTTGTAGCGCATGGCACAGCATGCGTCCGCCCCCCCGCGCAGAAACAACGCCTGGGTGTAATACTGCGGAAGAATGGTGGCGTTCACCCCATAGCGCTGCAAAAAACGTTCATACGCCGGACGATAAGTCTCCCATACGGTGATAAGGGTGCCGTTCAGGTCAGAAGGTTTTTCGATTTGAAGATCACCATTGCGGCCATTCTTCCACGCCACTAGGGTCAAATTGGAGCGGTTCAACACCTGACGCAGCAACACTAGGCGGGTGGAATCAGTCTGCGTAGTCAGCACCGATGCAAGCATATCGGTGCAGAACTCCGCCTCACCTTGGCGCACCATCCGCAACGGATTGACGTGCGCTCCGCCAGGGATGATCTTGAGGTCTAGACCTGCATCAGCGTAGTATCCCTGCTCCTGCGCCATGTAATACCCAGCAAACTGGGCTTGGTGTTCCCACTGCAACACTAGGCGCACCGGCACCAGTTCTGCCTGCTTGGCCTTAAGCGTATTCGCGCAGACGGTATGGGCTGACAACAACAAACCCAGCGCCGCCATTACCCATGGCAACGTGCATAACACTGCCCATGCGGCAATCCGCAAGAGCACATCCCGCTTGCTGTTTTGCATATCAATCAGCCCTTTCCGCGCGGCGGCTAGAGACTCTAGCGAATATCCAGGATATTATGCAGGCCCGAAAGCTTAAACACCTCGGCTACCCCTTCCTGCATATTATGCAATTGCAGAGCAGCGCCGTTCTGTTTTACCTTTTTCGCCGTCACCAACATCACCCGCAGCCCAGCGCTAGAGATATAGACGGTAGCAGCGAAGTCGCACACCAATAGTTTCGGCTGCTGTGCGGCAATGATGCCGAGCAGTTGCGCTTCAACTTCTGGTGCATTAGTTGCGTCTAGACGTGGGGGAATTTCAAACGTAAGCATGATTTTTTCCTATAAATATGTGGGTTAATAATTGGTGGTAATAACGTGATGGGCCCGCTGCGCTTTGCCCATCCCACCTCTTCCGCCTTTACCCATATTGTTATCAAGTTGAATTAAAAACAAGGGCAACACTTCAAACGTACTGGGTTCGCAGCATCTCGGCAACCCCTTCGTCCAGCAATTCCCGCTTCTGCACCCGATCAAAGGTGGCAATTAAATCGGGAACCCGGGCGCGCTGTTTACGCTCGCGCTGGTAATCTTCAATAATTTCATTCTTATGCATCATAATAATACGTTCGGGTAGATCCACCGCTTGCTGCATAGAGTGTGTGACCATCAAGGCGGTCAGCTGTTCGCGGGAAATAATTTCGCGCGTCAGTTCGGCCACCTTCGCGGCGCTCTTAGGGTCAAGCGCGGCGGTATGCTCATCGAGCAGCAGGAGCTTAGGCTGTGCCCAGGTGGCCATCAACAGGGTCAGCGCCTGGCGCTGTCCGCCAGACAGGGTGCCAATGGGATTATCCAGCCGATCTTCGAGCCCCATCTTCAGGGTGCGGACCCGCTCGGCTATCACTTCGCGCAGGGAATTGGTCACCGCTCGCCCCAGCCCACGCCGCCGCCCGCGCTGCATGGCGATAGCGATATTCTCCGCAATAGTCATATCCTGCGCCGTACCCGCGAAAGGATTCTGAAACACGCGCCCGATAAACTGCGCGCGTCGGTGTTCGGCCCAGTTGGTTATATTACGCTGATCGAGGTCGATACTGCCACTATCTGGCTTAAATACCCCGGCAATCGCGTTGAGCAGCGTGCTTTTGCCCGAACCATTGGTGCCGATGATGGCGGTAAAACTCCCCGGTTCCAACTCTAGGCTGACGTTACGCAGCGAGCGCACCTCGTTGACGGTACCTGCGTGAAAGGTCTTGCTCAGTCCAGCAATTTTAAGCATGGCGGCCCCCTCGTTTCAGTCTGCGTCCCAAGTTGGAGAAGCCACTAGGTGCGACCAAGGCTGCAAATACGAACAACGCCGTCACCAGCTTCAAATCGTTGGGATTCAAGCCCCAGCGCAGGGCGATGGCGATAAGGAGGCGGAATAAAATCGTCCCGAGGATTACCCCGACGATACTCAGTCCGAGGCTAGTTCTCCCCACGAGGGCTTCGCCGATAATGATACTCGCCAATCCCCACACCATCATACCGATCCCCATCTGCACATCGGCAAAGCCCTGATACTGCGCCAGCAGCGAGCCGGACAGCGCCACAAGGCCGTTGGCCAGCGCCAAGCTGAACACCACCATGCTGTTGTTGTTGATCCCCTGCGCGCGCACCATCTGCGGATTATTCCCCGCAGCACGCAGCGCGGTGCCAAAATGGGTCAGGAGAAACCAGCGCAGCACAATTCCGCACCCACTTACAATCACCAAACTGGCGATAAAGATCGCCATATCACCCGCTGGCACCTGCCAGCCAAAGAAATTCAGGCGCGCGTCCGCCCCGCAGAAGCGCTGCAGCAGCACCTCAGGCGCATGGGAGATGCTCGCCACATCCAGCAGGGGGATATTACTGCGTCCCATAATGCGCAGATTTATCGAATACAGCGCCGTCATCACCAGAATCCCCGCCAAAATCTGTTGGATCTTAAAGCGGGTATGTAAAATAGCGGTCGTAGCCCCAGCTGCAGCACCAGCCAGCGTCGAGAGTAACGCCGCTAGCCAAGGCGACCACCCGTTCACCAACAGAATTGCGGTCACAGCCGCGCCGAGGACGATGGAGCCATCTACGGTGATATCGGTAAAGCGAATCATCCGAAAACTGATGAGGGTCCCGAGGGAGAGGAGGGCTAGAATTAGCCCCATGGTAAATGCACCGATAACCAAACTCATGCCAGCACCTCCGGATTCTGAATAGCGGAAAACCAGCATGCGCCGCGCACTAGGGCGCTCTCGCCGAGGCCGAGCATCGGGCGCTTATCTTCAACTAGGTGCATCACGGTCTTGGGTGGCGCGGCGTTTAAAAACTGGAGCAGAGCTTCATGCATGTCGAGTATCCCGTTCTGCAACGGTTGGCGTGGAAACACCGTCGCATGCATATGCGCCGCCATCATCCCGTTTTTACCTGCAGGGGCGGATTCTAACTGTGGCAGCAAGGGGCCGGAGCGGGTTGCCGCCACCCCGACAATGAGGGCCTGCTCCCCAGCATAGCTACGCTCACCGCAGAAGCTGAGCCATTCCCTGATGGCCGGATATTGGATATCGGCGGCGGAGCTAAGCGCCCCTGGAGACTGAATCAGGTGCGCACCCACTAAGCCGTCTATTTCACCCAAAATCACAAAACCAACAGCGGTGGCCGCGCAGTGGGCAGTCATTTTATCCAGCAGCTGCGCTAGGGTGTATTCCGCTTGGGTGTCGGTGGGAGCAAAGCGGAGCAGATGCGCCATCTGCCCCTGCAATTGCAGCACCTGCGCACATTCAAGCTGAGGGATAAAACTCTCTTCGGCGAGCAGATAATCTGCTGGAGTCTGCTCTTGCGCCGGTTGAAACACCACATTGCCCGCAACCGCAAGAAAATCCCCCAGCAGCGCGGCAGTATCCATCCCCGGCATCTGCGGAGCACCTATTCCCAGGGCGATGCTATCGCGCGGGAACGTAACCGACGGAATAGTGCTTGGATTGAGCGCTTCCCACGGACGCCACGTCGCCGGAATCGAAGCGTGCAAACGCGCACCAGCGTCCAGCTCAAAGTACTCCATTTGCGGAGCCACTTGAGGAGCTGCCTCTGTATCAGGGTATGTATTCGCAGCTGGGGGGAGAGCGGTGCTGTCCACATCAAGCCACATCCCAAGACCGGAGGAACGCAGGGTCTGCTCCACAAATGGCGCTGGATTAATAACCCAGAACTGCCCTTTTACCTTGCTAAGCTCTTTGTATATCTGCATCAAGGCGCGAATACCGGCGGAACTCAGAAAATCCAACTGCGATGCATCAACCGCCAGCCAGTGCTGCCCTTCACGAATCTTACCCATCAAGGTGGTGGAGAAGTGATCCGCCCAAGTCGCATCCAAACGCCCCTGCACCCTAATCAGGGAACATTCTCCACGCTGTTCAAATTCTATCTTCATTAACCTTACTCCCTGGTGATAGTTCTGGCGGCAGGGCAACGTTCTGCTTTCTCTCCCCTGGCTCGAAATGATCGTAGACTTGGGTGGGACCGATGGGCAGATCTGCAGGAGAAACCCCAGCCAGCACCCGCGCCGCTAACTGGCCAGACTGGCGGCCCCAGGCGAAATAACTGTCACCTATTGCTCCGCTGGCGCCATGCTGCATCAACGATGTATCCGTAGTATAGACGGGAATGTCCGCGCCTTTAGCCACCTTGTGAATAGCTGCAAACCCACCTGTCGCAAGATTATCCGCGGATAGAATTATGCCCCGCGCTCCGCGCTGAATCAGCGCTTGAGTTGCCATGGGCAAATCCGAAGCGGTGGATACGCTAGACTCAAGTATTTCTACGTTCTGTTCCCGTCCCGCAATGCGCAGTTTTTTTACCGAAAGCATAGAATTCATCTCTGCCGGGTTATATACGATTCCCACTGCAGTCAGAACCGGATCATGGCGGCGCGCCATCTGCAGCACCGCATCCACCGGCGGATCATCGTGAACCCCGGTGATATTTGGCGGACACCCTTTCAGAAACAAACCTAGCTTAGCCGGATCGCTAGCCACAGTAAAAACTAGGGGGAAGTTGAAATTTCGTTTGGCCGCCGCGACAAACACTGGCGTAGATACTGTAATCAGAACATCTGGCTGTTGCTGCGCTACCTGATCAAGAATTTGGCTCACTTGGGTCATATCGCCTTGGGCATTGTACATCCTTACGACATAGTCGCGTTCCTGCTTCAACCCCATCTGCGCCAGTCCGTCCCATAGCCCCGCTATAGCAGCGTCCAGAGAAGCGGTATTCACAATATTCACCAACGCCACCTCCATTGGGGGTTCCCCCGCCTTGCGAAGGTTGAAAAACACATCTGCACGCTTCAGCAGTTCAGTGCTGGGGGTTATTCCCGCACGCTGCAAGGCAGTCAAGTCTAGGCCCAGCTCCATCTTTTCCCCGTAAGCTATGGGGATTGACGCTGGGTTTTCCTTAAGGAGCAAACGCGCGCTCAGACGGGCTAAGCTGCGTCCATCACTATAGGGGCCCGAGGAGCAGGAGATAAGCGCTCCGGTCCCCATAAGCCCAACATCGTCCGCGATCATCGGTACATTGTACTGGCGGCACACCTTAATCATTGCCGGCATCCCATTCGCCACGGTGTTGTCCGCCATGGCAAACACCATATCTACGTTGCGATTCAACAGACTGCGAATCCCCTCTGGAACCTCACTCGTGGTATAAACCGCGACCTGCTCCAGGGCGATACCGCGTGCATCGAGTATCCGTTTGAGGTCGACAATCTCTTTGGCGGAATTGGCTTCAGACGGATTGTACAGCGCCCCTATCCTCTGTGTATGTGGGAGCAGACGCTGCGCCCAGTCAAACAACTCTTCGGTGGGAATTTGCTGCGCAATACCGGTAACATGGGGCAGATGCTGAGTAAAACTCTCCCCCGCACCAGCTTCAAGAGGGGCGGAGACGATCCCAAACGCTATATTCACTCCATCGGCATGGGCAATGGCGCTGGCAAGACACGGAGTCGACATCATCACGAGGAGATCTGATGCACTCTGCACCATGCTCATAATAACCTGGGGCAGAAACGACATGTCCCCATTGGCATGTTGCAGTTGCAACTCCAAGTTCTTCCCTTCGATAAAACCAAGCTGCGTCATTTCATCGCGGAAACCCTGAATGGCATAATCAAAAATCGGGGCAGGAACCATGTAGCCCATGCTAATGCGGTAGGTTTTACCCGCTTCGGGGGATAGTGTTTTTCCCCTCCCCTGCTGCTCGGTGCCAGCAACATGCTGCTCAGTAACGGCGGCTGTTGAATATGCCGTTTTTGCACCGCGCCTCCTCTGCATATCTGACAGAAGCAGAATTGAAGAGGCGACCGCAATCAAGGTCAACGCCAACCACAGATGTTTAACCATCGCTTTCATCGGGGCAATACTCCCTTTCCTGTCCATTGTTGTTTTTTCAGTCCGGCGTGGTGCTGGGCACGCAACGCTTTACCCATCCTACCTCTTCCGTTCCATCTCCGTATGCTGGGCATCTGCGCCAACCCCTCCCAGACACCTTCTATGGCAGCGTCGAGAGATGCATTATCCGTCAGATTCACCAAAGCCAGCTCTGCGGGAGCTTCCCCTGTTTTTGAGGTAAGGTTCTTTTCCTTCTGTAGTTCTGCGCCAACAAGACGCTGCTGTAAGGCCGGTGTCAGGCTCCAGTTGGCGGCCAAGCCGGCAAGGACTGTGTGATTTACCCGCAAGCGCTCCGGAATCACATTATCTATCCGAAATCCGGCAGGGTCGGATCCTGCCAGAATGGCAACCGCCACCTCGGCGGTATATTCACCCACCTGAAAATAATCCGCCCCCAGGCCGAACAACATGCCGCGCTCAACATCGGCAGGGCTGTTAGTGAATGCCGCTATTCCAGCTTGCTGGGCCTGCCGCGCGATTAAATCCACCGCTGCCATGGCAACGGTATCGCCCCCAATCCAGATAGCATCAACGTCCTTGGCGATAACCGCGCGTAGTGCTTCCGGAATTTCCGAGGTATTGCTCGCATTAACTTCGACCAGGGTCATCCCCAACTCAGTGCAGATGGCACGGGCTTTTTTAACGCAGGCTTCGGAACATTGCTCTCCAGGATTCCACACCGTACCCACACGCCGAAGTGTTGGATTCATCTCTTTTGCAATGCGAAAAGTGTTCTCGACCGGTTGAAACGTGCCGATTCCGGCCAGATAAGGTGGATGCTGTTCTGGTTCTGGGCCACTGATCCCTACTCCGGTGCCATAGGGGTCAGTCACAGCGCCAAATACATGAATTTTGGTTCCATTTTCATTCGCCCGTGCCAGAGCCTGCAGCGATAAGGTGCTTGAACTAATCACGATATCGCTCGGACCCGAGACAATATCCCGGGCGATGGCCGTCGCGGTGGGATAGTCGCCATGCGCATTGTAGAGGCGGATATTTGTACGCCCCGGTGCCACATAGCCACGCTCATCCAAACGACTCAGCACCCCTTCAACATGGGAATCAATAATAAGCACAGATACATGCTGCATAATGGAAATGATGGGATAGGAGCGCTTGTGTGCGAGTTTTGCGCCGCGCCTCTGCTGCGTATCCGATAGGAGTAGAATTGAAGAGGCTGCCGCAATCAGAGCTACGGCGAGCCACAGATGTTTAACCATCGCTTTCATCGGGGCAATACTCCCTGTGCGTGCGTTGTTAACTTCACGGACGCGCTGCTTGCAATGTCAAGATGCTGATATGCTCTCTCCAGTGAACAAAATGACACTGATAGAGGGATAAACTCAACCATTAATCGCAACTATATAGTTTGTTACACTTAATTATACGAACACTATCTTACGATCTTGCGCTTTCCATTGGTTGTCTCTGCTCTGTTTACTCAGATTACACCTAAATATTTGTGGCTCGTCAGCAGAATCTGTGGTGGTGTGATTTTAATGTGGAAGCGGTGATCAGTTCGCTGTGAAATGTACAGTGACCATAATTCCGTCATTGTGAGCTTGACCCGCAATCTGGTTCGAACACCGAAGCCTCTCTTTTGAGGGGATCCTGAATCGAATTCAGGATGACGGTGCGGAGGGGGCAGGATAAAGGTGCGAGGAGGTAGGATGAAGGAAGGAGTAAGTTGGCAAGGCGCAGGAAGGGAATAAACCCTCTTTGATTCTGAAAGCTTCTGTGCATCTGCTTTTAGTCGAGTCCGTTGCGCGCCGACGATTAAAATTGCACTTACGCAGTTATGCGCGTTAATGTGTCCCCCTCATGCGCGCGGTAGTGTGTGCATAAGAGGGCACCATAAGGTGTCCATTGTAGTGTGCGAAATTTGGAGACTTTTATGCTCGATAATTATTTTCTGCCACGCTGCAGAATTTTTCCGGCACTGATACTAATATTGCTCCTGTCCTTCGTGCTACTGACAGGGTGTGCCTCGTCCTCATCCACTTCCACCCCTCCTGCTACGGCTTCGACCCCAACCTTGGATGAAAAGATCGGCCAAATGCTGATGGTTGGCTTTCGGGGGATGGAGGTTGATGACACGCACTTTATCGTGCAGGACATTCAGCACCGCAACCTCGGCGGCATAATTCTGTTTGACTACGATGTGATCAGCGCAGAGCGGAAGCGCAACATCGAATCACCGGCACAAGTTAAAGCGCTAATCGCGCAACTCCAACAGAAAGCTGCCACGCCGCTATTGGTTGCGGTAGATCAAGAAGGGGGAATCATCGCGCGTTTGAAAGAGCGCTCCGGTTTCCCCCCTACGCGCTCGCATTTGGATCTGGGCACGGAGGATGACCTACACCTCACCTTAACCGAGACCAGCGCGCTCGCCACCACTTTGGCCGAAGCTGGGTTCAATCTCAATATGGCTCCGGCAGTCGACCTGTGTAGCAACCCCAATAACCCAGTCATCGCCGCACTTGAACGCTGCTTTTCCGCCGACCCCCAACAGGTGACCGCGCACGCTTTAAGCTATATCGAGGCGCACCACCAACGTGGAATTTTGACCACGCTGAAGCATTTTCCTGGCCATGGCAGCTCCCAAGGCGATTCCCATCTTGGACTAACCGATGTCACCAATAGCTGGTCAGAGCTTGAACTGCTCCCCTACCAAAATATTATCGCCGCCGGTCAGGCCGATCTGGTGATGACAGCGCATGTGTTTAACGCCCACCTCGATCCTGAATATCCAGCGACTCTTTCCCGTGCGGTCATTGATGGAATTTTACGTCAGCGGCTTGGTTTTGATGGTGTGGTGATTTCGGATGATATGCAGATGGGGGCGATTGTAGAATATTACGGTTTTGAAACCGCCATCGCCCTAGCTATTACGGCGGGGGTGGATATTCTGGTTTTTGGCAACAACCTGGGGTACGACGAAAATATTGTCCCACGTGCGATTGCCACTATCAAGGAACAGATCCACGCCGGTACGCTGAGCGAAGCGCGCATTGAGCAAGCGTACCGGCGTATTATGCAGTTAAAAAGTCGCCTAAACTGAAATCTAAAGATGATACCGGCGCTTAACGCCCAAACACCTTCTGTAACAAGTCAGTGGTGCGTGCGACGGGATTAGCTCGGATCAGTTGCTCTTCTTTTCCCAGCATGGTGAAGACTCCGTTAAGCCCCTGTTCCACCACATAATCTTCCAAATCTAGGGATGGTTTTTGCGCCAGAGGTAGAGCGGTGTAGGCTTGCAGCAGCTGATTATACTGCTGATATACCCCTACCTGACTCATCTTATCCTGCACAATGGGCTTAAAACGCTCGCGCAGCGTGTCCGAGGTGCTCGCACGAAAATAGTCGGTGGCAGCGGTATCACTGCCGCGCAGGATCTCCATAGCATCGGGCAATGTCATCTGCTTAGCCGCATCCACCAACACCGGCTTCGCCTCAGCGCTGGCCTGCTCCGCCGCGCGATTCATCCCAACTTCCAGGGCATCAACCTGGCTACTCATCCCCACAGCGCGCAGGGCACGCGTCATAAGGTCTAGCTTCCCCGGTAGCGGAATGTGAATATCCGGATTATCCAGAAAACCACCACTGGCCGACGTTTTAGCCACGGCGCGCTCAGCACCAAGCTGGAGCGCTTCCTTCAGGCCAGCTGCTACCGTACCGACATCTTCTGCTGAGTCAGCTGAGTCAGCCGGAGCAATGCTCTGCGAACCAAGACTACCTGCTAGGGTAGAAAGTCCGCGCATAAACCCGCCGCCCTTCTCCTCGGCGCTCATGGCTGGTCCCACATTTAGGAGCATGGTCGCCAGCAGCAGTGGAGCAATAATTCTGTGGGTGGGCATCTGTTTCATGGTGTAGCTCCTGTCAAGATTGTTAGAAACTCATTCCGCTCTGTTGTTGTATTCACGCAGAATAAAACACCGCTAGCCAAATAGTAACGGTGTCAGGATCGGTCCATTTTACCCTGTGCTTTTCGTGCGCGGGGATGTTGAGGTGATCACCCTTGCGCAAGGTTATTTCTGTTCCATCTTCAAACTCAAGAATGCCACATCCTTCCAAAACAACAACCCACTCATGTTCATCTTGATCGTACCAAGTTTGTGCTGGTGTCGATTGCCCGTGCGAGAGTATCCGTTCAATCCTCACGTTGGTGCGTGTGAGCAGCGCTTCGAACACCTCTTCATCTATTTTGGCTGGAATCGATGCGAATAAATTAGCCATTCGTACTCCTTGATTTGCTTGATTGAGCATACACATAAGACGCGCCGCAACTGAATTATCTAGAGGCTATTGGGTTGAGGCGCACAACCTGCGTACGCTATCCATGTGCCGCTGTTTGTCTGCAGCGCTCAGCCATGATCCGGCGAAACTGTTGCAAACCAACTGTTGCAGATGCGCGCGGGTTAAAGGGAGGTTCTCGAGCAGGGCGCGGAAGTTAGCGTTAACATAGCCGCCAAAGTAGGCAGGATCATCGGAGTTAACCGAAACCAGCAGACCTTTTTCCAGCATGGTGAGAATGGGGTGGTGCGTCAACTCCTCGACCACCTGCAACTTCAGATTCGACAGCGGGCACACGGTCAAAGGGATCTGTTCCTGCACGAGGCGCTGCACCAACTTCTCATCTTCGAGGGCACGGTTGCCGTGATCAATGCGATCGACCTGAAGCAGATCAAGAGCCTGGTGCACATACTCCGGTGGTCCTTCCTCACCAGCGTGTACGGTGATCTTGAAACCCAGCGCGCGGCAGCGTGCAAATACGCGCGCAAACTTCTGCGGCGGATGGCCCAGTTCGGAAGAGTCGAGACCAAAACCGTCAATGCGCGCATAGAAGGGTTGCGCCAGTTCCAGCATCTCGAAGGCGCTTTGCTCCGACAAATGGCGCAAAAAAGATAGGATCAGGCGAAAACTGATGCCGAGCTCCTGTTCTCCGTGTTCCAGAGCACGCAGGATTCCACCCATCTGCACTTCGAGAGCAACCCCGCGCTCCAGATGGGCCTGGGGATCAAAGAAGATCTCCACGTGCACCACATTGTCGGCATGGGCGCGCTCCAGATAGGCCCAGGTCAGGGCGTAAAAGTCCTGTTCCTGCTGTAACACCGCCATCCCAGCGTAATATACATCGAGAAACTCCTGCAGATTGCTAAACGCATACGCGGCGCGTAGAGCCTCAACATCGGGGTAGGCAAGCGCTACGTCATTGCGCTGCGCCAGAGCAAACACCATCTCTGGCTCCATACTCCCCTCGATGTGTAGATGCAATTCCGCCTTGGGTAGTTTCTGTACCAACGTCAGCAAGGTCTTATCCATACAAGCTCCTCCCACTTAAATAAGCAGAATGAAAATAGCGAAGATATTTACCCCAAGCAGCGGCAACGTAACCGCTTCACGCTGCCCAGACAACAGCTTTAAAGCTGTCCAGCTGATAAGTCCCCACACAATCCCTTGGGTAATGGAATAGGTCAAAGGAATCAAAATAAGGGCCAGAAACGCAGGCACCGCCTCGTCATAGCGCTCCCATTCAATAGTGGCAAGAGGGGTCAGCATAAACACCCCAACCAGCACCAGGGCTGGCGCAGTGGCGATAGCAGGGATCATAGAGAGCAGCGGCGAAAAAAACATGAAGGGGAGAAAACACAATCCAGCGACCACTGCGGTCAGACCAGTGCGTCCCCCCTCCTTGATTCCGGCTGCGGATTCAATGAAGCTCGAAGCTGCACTGGTACCTACCAAACCAGAAAAAACGGTGGCGACCGCATCCGTTAACAACGATTCGTTGATATTGCGCGGTTCACCAGCTTCATCCTTGAGGTCGCCCGCCTCGGCGACACCAATAAAGGTGGAGAGGCTGTCAAATAGGTCGGCAAACAGCATGACAAATATCACCGGCACCAGTGCCAAAGAGAAGGAATTAACCAGATCGAGGGCAAACAACAGACTGAAGTCGGGCGCAGCTACCAATCCGCTCCAATTGACAATGGTGTGGGTGGCGAGGGTCGAGCTGGGATCGCCCCACAAACGCCCGATAGGGATGCAGAGCAGGGTGGTGAACAGCACTCCTAAGATCAGCGCCCCAGTGACGCGACGCTGCACCAACCAAGTGGTGAGGAGCAACCCGCACAAAAAGGTGGCAGTAAAAACATTCAAGCCCCCGAATCTAACCAGGGTGACCGGATCGGCGATCACAAACTTAGCGTTCTGCAAGCCGATGAAGGTGATGAATAGACCGATTCCGGCGGCTACCGCAGCGCGAACCTGTACCGGAATGGCGCGAGCAATGGCGCTGCGCACATTAAAAAGCGACAACAGCAAAAACACAATGCCGGACCAGAACACCGCCCCGAGGGCCACCGGCCACTCCACCCCCATCCCCAGCACTACGGTGTAAGTAAAAAAGGCATTGATTCCCATACCGGGGGCTACAACGATGGGATTCCCGGCGTACAGTCCCATCATGATGCTGGCAAAAGCACTGACCAGAATGGTTGCGGTTACCACTGCGGGGAAGGGTAAGCCAGCGGCAGCGATAATCGCCGGATTGACCACAATGATATACATAGATGCCAGAAATGAGGTGATTCCGGCGAGGACTTCGGTTTTAACATCTGTCCCATTGGCGCGCAGCTTAAAGTATCGTTCCATGAAATTCCTTAAAACGTGTTGTTGAGTGCCATACCAACTCCGTAGGATGGGCAAAGGCGTGAAACGACGTGCCCATCTTCTTATCCGCAGATGACGCAGATTATCGCGGATTAAACCTAAAAACAAAACCTCTGGATTCCCGCCTGCGCGGGAATGACGTGAGGTGTGGTGAACGCTTGCATTGATGGGCACGCTGCGCTTTGCCCATCCTGCCGCTACACTAGGTGCATATATTCTTCGGCATGGCCCTTGACTGCCGCCAGCGCTGCGGGGCTATCCGCCAAAAAGGTGAAGTCGGCAAAATCAAACCCTGGTGCAACGCTGCACCCTACCAGCGTATATGCGCCCGTGGTTTCGGCGGCTTGGTATACTCCGGCGCGGACTAGAGCCATAGGCTCGGTGGTTGGGCCAAGAGTGCTGGTTGTTACCGCATTTCCATCGAGCATGTATATATTGAGTGGCGCTCCAGCGTAAAAATGCCAGAGCTCATCATGGGCGACGCGGTGAAAGCGACTGCACTCACCGCGCCCGAGGAGAAAATAGATATGGGTCATGGCCGGGCGCATAGCGGCAACCCGGCTTGACTCTACGTGCAAACTGGAACGATACACCTCTCGGTACCAGCCCCCCTCGGGATGAGGCTCTAAACGGTGGCGCTCAATTAGACTTTTCATTTCCGCATCCATCAAGAATCTCTCCCTAAAGGATTTTATTATTTATCTATCAGAAGTTCCAGAACAATGACCCGCTTATGCTGGTACGATCATGAAACCGTCCTTCGACACGTACGCCGATATTATACGGTGTAATAGTGGTGGCTAAACCAGCGAAAGCCTGAAAGATATGTTCCTCTTCCATGTCGAGTTTTGAGTCCCGTTTAGAATAGGTATATGGTTGCTCATCCCCCGCAGAGGAAAACTCCATATAGATACGATCGTCAGATGTAGTCTCTTTTATAAAATTCGCCATGGCACCCGCATAACTGGTCACTTCAGCCCAAGCGCATGGCGTCCATTTGTGCCCAACCTGGAGCCCTACAGCGTATTCGAGGTAATCTTCGTCCCGCTTATAGGTTCCAACCACGTATTCCGAATCGAAGCGCACCTCTTCCCGCTCACGGTATTCAACCCCAGTAACCCAAGTAATCTTCCCAAATAGGCTGGCATAAAATGCACCCTGATCCAGCACCACCACGTGGGCTCCTGCGCCAAAGATCGGCGCAATACCTTCAGACCCGTCCGAATCGGTGCCGCCAGCTTCAAGGCTAATGCCCCAAAAGCGCTGCGGTGCAAAGGAAAAGCGCGCCAAAACCCGATCCTCCTTCTGGGTGATAACAGTGGAGCCACCGAAAATACCCACATCCTGTTTGATATCGCGTTTATAGTTTTCGTAGTACACCTCAGCGCGAAATTTTTGATCCGTGGGGGCCATTATCCCAATATCCATGGCATGGAGTGTAGCAGTGCTACAAAGCAGGATTGCTAACATTACCCAAACAATTGATTTCAGAGACATACGCATTTCCTTTTCATTTGATGATTAGGGTTAAGTTTTTATTTCTTCAGAATCTGTGTGCGCCCTACCTTTGCTTATCCGTCTAATTACTCCTCTGTCTCGCTATAGCCCAGGCGTAACGGAATAGCGACCATTTGCTCCTGTTCTGGCATCACCACTTCCATGGCACCGTACCAGTACTTTCCAGGTTGAAGTTCTGGCACATCCCAGGCTAAATCAAATACTTGTCCCCCCTGAAGGGTTTTAGGTGTGATCTCAAGGCTGTCAGAAGTTTCCGCTGGCTCGTCCTCCAAGGGGTTATCTCCCGTAACAATGGCGTACTGCAACGTGAATAAATCTCCTGCTTCGCTCCCGCTCCCTTTACAGTTATGCACTGCAATCCACCATGAACCTGCTTCGGGATACGCGATGGTTATCCGTTCCCGTGATCCGCTATTACCACTGCCTTCCGCAGGGCTGATACAATTCTCATCCCACCCAACAAGCAAGTCTAAATCTCTTGCTTCTTCTGAATCCAGATCTATCAGTAAGGCCACTACATCTTCTGGGATCTCAAAATGGTGGAAATGAACTCCGCCATCACCGTTGCTATAAATGTCCGGCGTAGGGTCTTCTTCCACCCGCTCCTCTATCCGAACAGGAGCCTGCAGCCCATAGGCTGTAATGCTCGCGGCGCTGGCGGTCTCAAAGCGATGCAGCTTCTGGCTGCCGCGCAACTCCGTGGTTTTAATTTCCCACAGCTCCGGTAGGTTATACGCCATGCTGCGCACGGCCACCGGCAGATGTGCATCCGGTGCGGAATTATTACGTTCACGCAGGAATATGTGACCGAAGGCCCACTCTTCCTCGGGTATAGCACTGGAATCGGCGTATACGCGCAAGGTCTGCTGTTCTCCCGGAGCCAGGTCGAAGCTACGCGGTTCCACCTCTAAATTGAGACCGGCGTCGGCGCTGATCTCAACCTGCCAACTGGTGCTCTGGGCTGAAATGTTGGTCAGGGTTCGGGTCCACTCACAGCGTTCCACACAGAATCCTTGCCCTAGACTCGGCAGGTTCAGCTTGGCGGGATCACCCTTGTCCTGATCTGCGCTGGTCCAATAGAACTCTGGGTTGGCGTTGCGATACCCTTCGCCGTTCTCGTCCAACACCAATGCGGCGGCCATGGCATTGACTACATCTATGCGCCCAGCCCCCATGTCAAATGGGGTGGCCGGATCACCCTCTTTGTTGCGGCGTATATCTGTTTTAGCCGTGGTCATCAGGGCAGACTGCGCCTGTGCCGGTGTCCAGCTGGGGTGCTCAGCTTTAAGGAGCGCCAGCACGCCCGCAACGTGGGGGCTAGCCATGGAGGTACCACTGTCGATGGCGTAACCCAAACCATCCACCGCCGGAGCAAAGATGTCAGAGCCGGGGGCCGTCATATCCGGCTTGATCACCGAAGGAACCGAGCGGTTAAAGCCACGGGAGCTGAAAACAGAAATAATATCCCCCGCCTTGGGATCACTAACGGCCACGGCACCCGACAACGTAGCTTGAAGCTCTTTCCCTTTGACCTGACACTCCTGCAGCCAGCCTTTGAGGCTATCGCTATCAGACCTACTGATGTGGATCGCAGGGAGGTAGTGTGCATCCTGCACTGGTTCCGTGGCATTTTTTTCATCTCCTGTATCCACTTCCGCGAGGATCATCCCGCCACCACCATTAGTTTTGACATTCCGCCCTTTGTCCAGCCGATCAAACTCACCCCGATCGCAGATGACGATCTCACCGTTGAACTCGGCAGTAAATATCCCCACACACAGCGGATCTCCGTAGTCACCCGCATACACCAGCTGCGCAGGACCGTAGCCTAACGACATGCCGAGTCCGATAAGGTCTTCCAGCCCTTCCACGGGGCCGGACAGAGTAACTTTATTCTGGTACACCACATCGTGGGTGCTGGACGCCACCACATTCAGCCACGGCGCTCCACTGGGAGATCCTAGCGTTGCCTCTGCGGGGCCATCATTACCCGCAGCATTAGCAACCCAGACTCCAGCTTCATGCGCACCTAGAAAGGCCAGCGCATCGGTCATATTCTGCTCACTCCACGGATCAGAGGGTTCATCAGAACCAATGGAGTAGTTAATCACATCTACTCCATCCTCAACCGCCTGCTCAATTGCAGCGACTAGGGCACTTTCACTCATCTCTCCGTTGGTATCCACCACTTTGTAGGCGATGATATTGGCATGAGGAGCCACTCCAGAGATACGTGCAGATAGATTCAATCCCGAAGGGTAGTGAATTATGGCTTCTTCCACAAAACTCCCCGCCGCTGTAGCCGCGACATGGCTGCCGTGTCCTTCAAAATCCACCGGATTGTGATTGTCCTCCCCAAAGGCCCAGGCACCGATGAGCTTGTTGTTGCAGACAAAGTTTGGGTTGTACATTTCCACATTAGACGGATCGCACACACCGTAATAACGCCCGCGCGGGTTGGTGTGGGTGTAGCCGTCATCTCCGGTTTCGGCAAATGAAGGGCTGCGGGGGTTAATACCGGTATCGATGATGCCCACCACCATCCCTTTCCCCATGACACCCCCAGCAACCTCATTGCTGCCGCCGCCAGACCACACTTGCGGCGCACGGATCAGAGCCACCCCCGGAGCGGTGTCTTCAGCTCCTGGCCACACAATCCGTAGCGTTGAGTGGCTGCTGCTGTTACTACAAGCTGCGGTTATTAACAGCACTGCGCTGCCGAGCAATAGCAACGGTGCGCGTCTGCGCCGCCGCAGCCCTGCAAACAGCGCTAGGCTGAATAATCCCAGTGCGAGTACTAGCGCCAGCACCATCAAGCCCGGACCAAAGCTGTATACCACCTTACCGCCCTGGTGTTTGATAAGGTTCAGGATTGCAGCTTCGCTTAGGGCGGGTGATGCACTCTGAAGCTTCCGCTGTGCATCGCGGGTGATGCTCTCCACTCCGGCAACGCGTCCAAGTTGGGCTGCCTCTGCCGCATTCAAACGTAGCGCAATGCCATTAAAAGTCAGGTCGTAGATACGCACGGGCACCAGATGACGCCCAAGGGTCTGCTCCATATGCGCCAGCGCACGTTCGCGCTGCGTACGCAGATATGCGCGGTAGGCTTCCACTGCTGCGCTGCCGATCTCTAGGCGCGCTGCACCTATGGTTCGTGGGTTGGTGGCGGCGTATCCCGGCACTCCGCCAGCATATGCGGCTACAGGTTCAGCCTGCAGGCGAATGATGTGGATATGGCGTTGAGCGCTGTTTTCACTGCCCTTTTGGCTCACATAAAGTTTTTCCGGCTGCGGTTGGGTAACCGCCCCTGCAACACAGGGGATTAAGAACGTTAGAACAACAAGCAATGGCAGGATAGCGCGGCAAATGCACCGTGCCGAGGGGCGAAACTTTTCCATATTAATCTCCATATATTCAAAAAATAGGTAGAGACGTTGCATGCAACGTCTCCGCACGAACATCCCTATCTACTAGTTTATTCTTCCGGTTCGCTATACCCCAGGCGGACCGGAATAGCGATACTTTGCTCCAGTTCCAGCATCTGTACCTCCATGGCACCATACCAGTACTGCCCAGATTGAAGCTCAGGCACATCCCAGGCTAAATCAAGCACTTGTCCGCTCTGAAGGGTTTTGGGTGTGATCTCAAGGGTGTCAGAAGTTTCCGCTGGCTCGTCCTCCGAGGGATTCTCCCCCGTAACAATAGCGTACTGCAACGTGAACAAATCCCCTGCTGCGTTCCCGCTCCCCGCATAGTTCTGCAGCGCAATCCACCACGAACCCGCTTCCGGATACGCGATGGTTATCCGTTCTCGTGGTCCACCGACAGCACTGCGTTCCGCAAAGTTGGCGTAGTCCTCATCCCTCCCGACATACAAGTCTAAATCCATTGCTTCATCCGTATCGACGTCTATCAGGAAGGCCACCGCATCTTGTGGAATCTCAAAATGGTGGAAAAAGACTCCGCCATCACCGTTGGTGTAATCGCGCGGTGTGGGATCTTCTTCCAAACGTTCCTCTATCCGAATAGGAGCCTGCAGCCCGCAGGTGGTAATGTTAGCTGCGCTTGCAGTCTCAAAGCGATACAGCTTCTGACTACCCTTAATTTTTGTCGTCTCTATTTCCCACAGCTCCGGCAGTTTATACGCCATGCTACGCACGGCTACCGGCAGATGCGCGTCCGGTGCTGTGTTGTTGCGTTCACGCAGGAATATGTGGCCAAAAGCCCACTCTTCCAAGGGTGTAGCGCTGGAATCGGCGTATACGCGTAAGATCTGCTGCTGTCCTGAGGCTAGATTGAAGCTACGCGGCTCCACCTCCAGATTCAGATCAGCATCGGCGCTGATCTCAACCTGCCAACTGGTGCTCTGGGCTGAAACGTTGGTCAGGATGCGGGCCCACTCACAGCGAGCAACGCAAGCACCCTGCCCCAGACTCGGCATATTGATGGCTGCGGGATCACCCTTGTCTGGAACTGCGCTGGTCCAGTAAAATTCAGGGTTGGCGTTGCGGTAGCCTGCGCCGCTCTCGTCTAGCACTAATGCGGCGACCATGGCATTGAATACATCAATACGCCCAGCACCCATATCAAACGGGGTGGCAGGGTCACCAGCGCTGTTGCGGCGGATATTAGTTTTAGCGGTGGTCATCAGGGCAGACTGCGCCTGCGCCGGAGTCCAGGTGGGGTGTTGTGCTTTGAGAAGTGCCAGCGCACCCGCAACGTGGGGGCTGGCCATGGAGGTGCCATCTAGGAGGGCGTAGCCCAGACCATCCACCACCGGCGCAAAGATGCTGGAACCAGGGGCCGCCATATCCGGCTTGATCACCGAAGGAACCGAGGAGTTGAAGCCACGCGAGCTAAATGCAGAGATAATATCCGCCGCGTTAGGGTCACTAACTGCCAGGGTACCGGACAGAGCAGCTTGGAGTTCCTCCCCCTTGGTCTGACACTCCTGCAGCCACCCTTTGAGTTTATCCCCATCGGGCTGACTGATATGGGTCGCAGGAAGGTAGTGTGCATCGACCATCAATGCCGTAGCATCCCCTGCATCCACTTCCGCAAGGATCATCCCACCACCACCGTTTTTCTTTACATTCTGCCCCTTCTCGACTCGAGCATTCTCACCGCGATCACAGATGATGATCTCGCCGTTAAATTCAGCGCTAAAAGAACCCTCACACAGCGGATCGCCATAGTCTCCCCCATACACCAACTGCGCAGGGCCGTAGTCTAACGACAAACCAAGGCCATTAAGTTCTCCCAGCCCTTCCACGGAGCCGGACAGAGTAACGTTATTCTGATACACCACATCATGGGTGCTGGATGCCACCACATTCAGCCACGGAGCTCCACTGGGATCTCCAAGTGTTGCGTCTTCGGGGCCAGCATTACCCGCAGAAGTAGCAACCCACACTCCGGCTTCCCGTGCTCCCAGAAAGGCCTGCATATCGCTCGTATCATCCTCGGCCCAGGGGTCAGAGGTCCCAGGGCTACCGATGGAGTAGTTAATCACATCCACTTCGTCCTCAAGCGCCTGCTCAATAGCAGCCATAATAGCGCTCATACTCATATCTCCGTTGGCATCCACCACATTGTAGGCGATGATATTGGCGTGAGGCGCAACGCCAGAGATACTTGCGGATAGATTCAGCCCTGAGGGGGTATGAATTATGGCCTCTTCCACAAAGCTACCCGCCGCGGTAGCCGCGACATGACTGCCGTGTCCGCCAAAATCAACCGGATTCGGGTTGTCCTGCGCGAAGGCCCAAGCGCCGATGAGCTTGTTGTTGCAACGAAAGTTCGGGTTATATAGTTCTACATTGGACGGATCGCACACACCGTAATAACGCCCACGCGGGTTGGTGTGGGTGTATCCGTCATCTCCGGTTTCCGCAAATGAAGGGCTGTGGGGGCTAATGCCGGTATCGATGATACCCACCACGACCCCTGCTCCCATGGTACCCCCAGCGACCTCATTGCTGCCGCTGCCAAACCACACCTCCGGCGCACGAATCAGACCCGCGCCGGGAGCGGTATTTTCAGCCCCTGGCCATTCAATACGCAGGGTTGAATGGCTGCTGCTGTTACTACAAGCTGCAGTAATTAAAAGCACAGCGCCACCCAGCAATAACAACGGTGCGCGTTTGCGCCGCCGCTGCCCTGTAAACAGGGCTAGGCTGAACAATCCTAGTGCGACTACCAGCAACAGCACCACCATCCCCGGCCCAAAACTAAACACCACCTTGCCGCCTTGTTGTTTGACAAGGTTCAGGATTGCAGCTTCGCTAAAGGTGGAGTCACTACCTGCGCGTTGCAATTGGCGCTGCGCATCGCGGGTGACGCTCTGCACCCCGCCAACGCGTCCAAGTTGGGCTGCTTCCGCCGCATTCAGACGTACGGCAATGCCGTTAAAGCTCAGGTCGTAGGTGCGCACTGGCACCAGGTGGCGCCCAAGGATTTCCCCCATCTGCACCAAAGAGTTCGCGCGCTGCCCGCGCAGATATGCGCGGTATGCCTCCACCGCTGCACTATCAAGCTCTAGGCGCAACGCACCTGTGGCCCGTGGACTGGTGGCGGCGTATCCCGGCACTCCACCAGCATATGTAGCTACAGGTTCAGCTTTCAGGCGAATAATGTGGACATTGCGTTGGGCGCGTTGCTCACTGGCGCGTTGAGTGCCAGAAATTTCAGTCTGCGGTTGGATAACAGCCGCTGCATGGTTAGGAACAAAAAAGGCTAGTGCCACAAACAAAGACAGGATAACGCGCTGAATGCACCGTGCTATGGGTATTAGTTTTTCCATATAAATCTCCACACCTTCAAACAATCCGTAGAGACGTTGCACGCAACGTCTCCGCACGCAACATCTCCATATACAACGCCTCTACCCCCAGTTAATCCCTAGGTTCGCTATAGATCAGGCGTAGAGGAATAATTACATGTTGCTCAAGTTCCGGCATCTGCACCTCCATGGCACCGTACCAATACTTCCCTGGGTGGAGCTCTGGTACATCCCAGGCCAAATCAAGGACAAAGGGGGATTCTTGGATGCTTTGTGGCGTTACCTGAAGAGTGCCTACTAGCTCCTCAGTTTCCTTTTCAGCGTTGCCGCCCGCCAGGTTATCTCCTTCTACAATGGCGTATTGCAACCGGAACATATCCCCCATATCTCCGGTTCTGCCCCCTTCAATATTGTGAGCCGCAAGCCACCACGTACCCGCTTCCGGTGCGATGATACTTAGCTGTTCTTGTGAACCGCCTACAGCGCTGATTCCTACATGATAGGGATAATCTTCATCCCGCCCCGCATACAGATTCATGTTCTCTGACTCCTCCGAGTCCAAATCAATCAACAGCGCTTTGGCATTGGCAGGTACTTCAATGGAATGGAAATACACTCCACCGTCATTGTTGCTGAAATCCATCGGAGTGGGGTCTTGCTCCACACGCTCCTCCACCACGATAGCGGCCAGCAGACCATGGGCATTAATATTGGCTGCGCTTGCGGTCTCAAAGCGATACAGTTTCTGACTTCCCTGCAATTTTGTGGTCTTTATTTTTCGCAGCTCCGGCAGTTTATACGTCATGCGGCGCACAGCTACCGGCAGATGTGCGTCCGGTGCGGAGTTCTGCTGCTCCCGCAGAAAAATGTGGCCGAAAGCCCACTCTTCCAGGGGCGTAGCGCTGGAATCGGCATACACCCGCAGGGTTTGACTCTGTCCTGGAGCGAGGGTAAAGCTGTGGGGTTTCACCTCCAACATCAGCCCAGGGTCCGCGTTGACCTCAACCTGCCAACTGGTGCTCTGCGCTGAAATATTGGTCAGGGTCCGCGTCCACTCGCAACGCTCAAGGCAGAATCCCTGCCCCAAACTAGGCAGATTCAGACTAGCAGGATCGCCCTTGTCCGGCTCTGTACCACCCCAGTAAAACGTTGGATTGGCGTTGCGATAACCTTCGCCGCTCTCGTCCAGCACCAATGCGGCATGCATGGCATTGAATACATCTATGCGCCCAGCGCCCATGTCAAACGGGGTGGCCGGGTCACCTTCACTGTTGCGGCGGATATTTGTTGCGGATGTAGTCATCAGGGCAGATTGTGCCTGCGCCGGAGTCCAGTCTGGATGTTGTGCTTTTAGAAGTGCCAGCGCCCCCGCGACGTGGGGACTGGCCATGGAGGTACCGTCATAGAGAGCGTAGCCCAGGCCATCCACCACCGGCGCAAAGATGCTGGAACCAGGAGCCGTCATATCCGGCTTGATCACCGAAGGAACCGAGGAGTTGAAACCACGCGAGCTAAAGTAGGAAATAATATCCGCTGCGTTCGGGTCGCTGACCGCCAGAGTACCGGACAGAGTGGCTTGAAGTTTTTCCCCCTTAACCTGACACTCCTGCAACCAACCTTTAAGACTATCCCCATCGGGTTGACTGATATGGGTCGCGGGGAGGTAGTGTTCATCCTGCACCCGTGCCGTGGCATCCCCTGCATCTACTTCCGCCAGGATCATCCCACCCGCACCGTTTTCTTTTACATGCTGGCCTTTAGCTACCCGTCCAATTTCACCCCGGTCACAGATAACGATCTCACCATTAAAAGGGGCATTAAACCCCCCTTCACATAATGGATCACCATAATCCCCAGCATACACAAGCGGTGCCGGGCCATATCCCAAAGACCAACCCAACCCAGCAAGCACTTCGAGCCCTTCCAAATCTTCCACTGGGCCGGACAGGGTAACGCTATTCCGATACACCACATCGTGGGTGCTGGCCGCTACCACACTTAGCCACGGTGCCACAGCAGGCGTGGCGAGCGTTGCGCTCTCGGGCCCCGCGTTACCCCCCGCCGCCGCAACCCATATCCCGGCTTCGCGCGCGGCCAAAAAGGCGAGCATCTCGTTAGCGTCACGTTCACCCCAGGGATTCGCGCCCGATTCCTCACCTGCAGAGAAGTTAATCACATCCACCCCATCGGCAATCGCCTGTTCAATCGCGGCCAATACGGCAATGACACTCAAGGAACCATCCGTGTTTGCCACATTATAGGCGATGATATTGGCGTGGGGCGCAACCCCAGAAATCCGCGCCGACAAATTCAACCCTGAAGCATAATGCACTACGGCATCTTCCACAAAACTCCCCGCCGCTGTGGCCGCGACATGACTGCCATGCCCTAAAGAATCGACAGGGTTATGGTTCTGCTCTGCGAAGGCCCAAGCACCAATGAGCTTGTTGTTGCAGACAAAGTTCGGGTTATACAATTCAATATTGGACGGATCGCACACACCATAATAGCGCCCACGTGGATTTTCATGCGTGTAGCCATCATCTCCAGTTTCAGCGAAGGAAGGGCTGTGGGGGCTGATGCCGCTATCGATGATACCCACCACCACTCCTTCCCCCATGGTGCTCCCAAAAACCTTAGAGCTGCCAGTGCCGAACCACACTTGGGGTGCACGAATCAGAGCCGCGCCTGGGGCAGTATCTTTGGCTCCTGGCCATTCGATACGCAAGGTTGAATGGCTGCTGCTGTTACTACAGGCTGCAGTAATTAAAAGCACTGCTCCACCCAGCAACAACAACGGTGCGCGCCTGCGCCGCCGCTGCCCTGCAAACAGCGCTAGGCTGAATAATCCTAGAGCGACTACCAGCATCAGCACCACCAACCCCGGCCCAAAGCCAAACACCACCTTGCCGCCCTGGTGTTTGATAAGACTCAGGATTGCAGCTTCGCCTAAAGTGGAGTCACCACCTGCACGTTGCAATTGGCGCTGCGCATCGCGAGTAACGCTTTGCACCTCGGCATCCCTGCTAATTTGAACCGCTTCCGTCGCATGCAAACGCACTGCGACACCGCTGAAGGTCAAATCGTAGGTGCGCAATGGCACCAGATTACGTTCGAGAGTTTGCCCCATCCGCTCGAGCGCAAGTTCGCGCTGCGCTCGCAGATAAGAACGGTAAGCCTCCACCGCTACGCTGCCAAGTTCCAGGCGCGGCGCTCCGGTAGACCGTGGGCTGGTGGCGGCGTATCCCGACATCCCGCCGCGATATGTAGCTACTGGCTCAGCTTTGAAGCGAATGATGTAAACATCGCGCTGGACTGTTTTTCCGCTGTCATTTTGCGTAGCAGAAAATTCAGGCTGCGGTTGGATAACCGCTTCTACATCGCAGGGGATTAAAAAGGCTAGAACAACAAACAGGGGGAGGACGGCGCAGTGAATACTGCGTGCCGCAGAGAGGAACTTTTCCATTATGATCTCCACATACCAAAAGCGTGACATAGCAATACACAATTTCGGTAGTGCATCATTGTTTCTGTAAATTACAAAAGGCCTGACAAAAAGACGGGCCACGGTTATTCTCTTTGGTGAATCGCCAAACCCAACCAGAGAGGAAAGAAACCATGACCCGTCTAGAAGATTA
>Ga0265295_1000686_pt1 | contig 65227 bp, 57 predicted proteins | sample Munlansysbiofilm_FD_192503 | JGI IMG/M metagenome (GOLD analysis project Ga0265295, IMG submission 192503) | Leachate microbial communities from a municipal landfill in Southern Ontario, Canada - Methane capture system biofilm | ecosystem: Engineered > Solid waste > Landfill > Unclassified ... | reverse complement strand
ACTAATTGTTATGTTACTATATATTTGAGGAAAGTCATTCAATTGCAATGCATAAATTTTATATTCCTTAGAGATTATTATAAACATGGTTATGCCTTTTTAGAACTTATTTTTGGATAATAACTTAAATAATGCTTTAATAGGGCATAATCTTTTCTATTAATGGTTAATTTTGGTTTAAAAATCAAATATAGTAAATTTATTATAAATAAGCACATTATAATGCCTTAATTGACTATAAAAGAGATGTTAGAGCAAATGGTTAAGGCTCTAAGTTATTAGCTAAAAAATAAGATGTAGGCTTTCTACAAAGCCCAATATTTCCTGTTTCAGATCAAGAAAGTGAACACGAACCATGCGATGAGTGTCAATATAATAGAGTGCTTTAAACCCAGGGACACTGAACCTTCTCCCATCTGTCCTGCTACCAGTCCGCTCATGAAACCCTGGATGACAGATGCATGTAACATCAAACGAGTGTAAGCTGCCGGATCAAAAGCCCCGACAAACGTGCTTCCTGCACCGGCTGCAGATGCAGCTCTACCTGCTTCTGCCATAGTTGGTACAAATGTAGCAGTAAGCATGGCTATTACAAAAATGAAAACAAAGAATGACATGTAAGTGATGACCACATACACCATCATGTTACCGCGCCTTTCGCGCTCCAGCATTTTAACTTCTCTTGCATCACGGGCGGCAGCTTCAAGAACGGAAGACACACGACCTCCAGCTGTGCTTGCCTGGGTAATAAGAGAGACTGACCTTACAATAATAGGCGTTGATATCCTTACTGCAAAAGTTCTCAGAGAATCTTCAAAAGATACACCCCAGGACATTGCAGAATCCATGCCCTGCACCTCTTTGGTCAGAGCACCATATTCACCCTTGGCAATTGTATTGACAGCATTTGGAAGAGTTAATCCTGCCCTGCTCATTTCAGACACATCTCTTAAAAAAGTGGGAAGGTACTCCTCAATTGTGCTGGTCCTTTTGTATTTTTTATGAAAAGCAAGAGCAGGAGGTGTTATTGCTATGAGAACTGTGAAGATGATAACGTCATCTATTATTGGTGTACCCCATGTAATAGTCATCCCAATTGCAAAAAATACCAAAGCCATAGGGATACTCAGGACAAATGTATATTCTGGATTAATGCTAAGTGTTTTGAGAGGATTTTTGAAAAAATCTTTTACAAGCACATTTTTCGTTGCTTCCTCCATCTTCAGGTCTATCAGATTATCTTCAATTATGGATAGCTCTTCCTCTGTGAGCAATTCATTAGAACTCAAATTCCGTTGGAAAATATCACGTATTTTCATTTTATACCTCCGGAGTAAGCATACTGATAACCACAACGTACATTATGCTGCCAATTGGTATCAATGCGTAAATTATGATATACAGATAGATCATCTGTGCATTTCCCATAATAGACATGATGGATATGACCACCACAAGGAAAAGCGGACCTGCAACAAAAGCCGTTACATAGGTTTCACCCATAAGACCCAGTGTCTCAAGAAATTCCTTCTGGCTCTGGCGGTTTTCCATAATATACTGATCAGTCTTTATGCGGAAATATGACTCCAACTGACCTCCTGAACTCACAACCGTAATTGCACCCTGCAGGAAATCCTGCAACGCATTGGACGGAGTTGTAACTGCCAGGTTTTTCATCGCACTAACCAGATCATGGCCAAGGATCTCAAGATCACGTACCAGATAGCGGCACTCAACAGACATCTCGCCATAGATGTCATTGGTTGCAAGTGATCTGAAAAGATCAACAGGAAGCACACCTGCACCCGACATTGCTGACATATAGTTCACAGCATATGGGAGCATGCTGTCAATCTTTCCTTTACGGTCACCTGCCATTACAGAAGGATATATCTGGAACAACTTGTAAACAATTGTAAATACCACTATAGTGAAAATAACTCCAAACACCAGTCCAAGTACAACGGACTTGTATTGCAGAAATGGTGCAACCCATCCGGGAAACATAATTCTAGTAGCCTTTATTTCAGGAACTCCAAACACCAGAAAAAGTAAAGAAACACCAATCAGCGAGAGAAATGCACTAATTATGGAGCTCAATAATGCACAGGACATGTAGACATCATAAGACATATCCATTCTGTTTCGCAGGAGACTATGACGAAGGCCAAAGAAATCAATTCTTTTCTTTTCGTAGTATTTGCCGAAAAGATTGTAAGCTAAAAGTGAATATAAATTAAGCATCCAATTCCTGCCTCACAAGTTTCATTACCATTTCAGGCTCACGATTATACGCCACAACTATTTTCGCAAAATCCTTGAAGTTTGAAATGTTTTTATTGCGCGCCCATTCCAGGATGTTTTGCCGTTGTTTTAACTCATCACGAACTTTTTCCTCAGTCCAACCCCGGCTTTCCATAGTACTTTCGACAACATAGGATCTGCCTGAATACTGGAACATATCTCTTGCAGCATCCCAGACGAAAACATCATTTGTAAGAAGTTCACCTGTTCGTGGGTCCACACCTACGATCTCTGTAAGTGATTTACAACGCCTTACACGTTCACCGCCAACCTTTACCTGTACCTGGATTGCTACTAGATCAAGAGCCTGTATCATAATCCTTGGTACATTTATCGGGGGATTCTCCAGCCTGTGTACCACAGATTGTACAGAGTCAGCATGCATTGTTGAGAATGTAGTGTGGCCTGTGGACATTGCCTGGAAAAGCACATATGCTTCAGCTCCTCGAACCTCACCCACAATGATATATTCAGGTCTCTGTCTCAAGGATGCCCTCAAAAGCTCATACATCTCAATGGAACCTTTGTCCTCACCGGAAAATGCCTGTCTGGTAACTCCGGGAATCCAGTTTGGATGCGAGAGATTAAGCTCCCTTGTATCCTCAATGGAAACTATTTTCATTTCCGGCTGGATGAAAAGTGAAACTGCATTCATTGCTGTGGTCTTGCCAGATGCCGTTCCCCCGGCAAATATCAGACTTTTATTTGACTCTACAGACAACCACAGATAAGCCATCATTGCAGTTGAAAATGTATGGAAATCAACAAGATTTGTAGGACTTATCGGATTGTCTTTAAATCGTCTTATGGTAAAAGTACTGCCACGAGTAGTGATTTCCCTGCCCAGTGTCATCTGGATACGTGAACCATCAGGCATAGTAGCATCAAGTATTGGTCTTGCAATCGATATATGCCTGCCACATATCTGTGCAATTCTGATAGAAAAAGAATCCAATATCTCATCAGAAGGGAATTCTATGTTTGCAGGTATTGAATTGTACTCTTTGTGGTAAATATAGATCGGAGTATTTGGACCATCACAGGAAATGTCTTCAATGTATGAATCTCTCATCAGTACATCGATCTCACCATAACCTACAAAATCACGAACAATGTGATACATTATTCTCTCTCTTTTTCGTGGTGAGATATTTATACGATATTCCTGCAAATATTTTATAACATTTTCTTTAAGAAATTCCTCTGCATTCCTACGGGAGATCTCTTTTAGATTTACATCAAGGGTTTCAATGAACTTCAGTTTGATAGCTTCCAGAAGTTCCTGCTCTTTTTCAGTCAGAATCGCCTCAATAGCCTGGTATTGGTATTCATGGGATTCAGGGTCGTATGCAATCCTTATATATCCATACAGAGGATTTACCTCATATAACTCTACTTCCTTGAAAGGACTGTCAGCAGGAATCGTAAGATCTACTATGGGCCCATGTTCAACGATATTATAAGGCTCCATTAAAAGAGTGTTACGGGAAAATAGTTTAGTGGCACGATCCAGCAGTGAACCGCTTTCTTTCTCATCCAAAAATAATTCATCATCTACAGGTTCTTGTTTATAGATATCTGAAATGATATCTTTCCAGAATGAATCCTTTTCATATGGAACATCATCTTCATAAGAAGGAATATAGAAATCATCAAGCTTGCTTTTTAAACTCTCTATACTCACAGGTTCTGAATCCGGCAAAATCAGTTCTGCAAGTTCATCAATAACTTCATCCTCATCCGCAGATATCAAAGCCACTAAAAGATCCTCTTCATCATCTGTGTCTTCAATGTCATGATCTTCTATTTCATCTTCTGCAATAGACAGATCAGCTTCTTCAATGAGCTGCTTCGCAGGAAAAACTTGATCCATGTCTTCAAATGTGACTTCAACTGAGACATCAGGGTTTAATGAAGAGTCTTCTTTTCTGTCAGAAGCAGATTCAGAGTATTTAACCCCCATCGCCTCAATTGGAAAGCTGTTTGTATCACCCTTGTCTTCAGTTTGGTCACCTGAAATATTACTCAATATTACCAACCCCAATACTACTGGTCATTTTATTATCTTCCAAATTGATTTTTTCAAGGCATTTGTGTCTTCAATGTAAAAATAAACTCATTTCTTATTTTTTGACAATGAGAATCTCTTGCCCTTCTTTTTCTTTTCCTTAACTTCTTTTGAAATATCCTCGACTGAAGATTTTATACCTGCGATCTCAGCTGCCTGTCGATTGAAGCCTACTGCTACTGGTGAACCAGGATATTTCATAACAACTGGTGTTTTAAAAGCCAGAGAATTCTTTACGATATTCTCTTCAACTATGGTTTCCAGTATCCTGAGGCCAAGGGTAGTTTCTATCCTTTCATTACTCAACTCGTTTTGAGTAACGCCCGACCTGTTAATGATTACTCCACGGAACTGTTTGCCCATGTTGTCAGAAATTGTTTTTATTTTCATTGCGCCTGCAAGAGAGATGATGTCAGGGTTTACTACCTGAATAATTTCATCTGCAAGTGATATGGACAAAATAGAATTTTTGCTGATACCGGTTGGAGAATCAATGATAATGTAATCATACTTCTCTTTTACATCATCTACGATTTCACTGATAAGATCAGTATTCGAATTTAAAAAACTATGAAGAGAAATGCTTCCTGGTAAGACGCGTAGATTATTAGGGCCATCATATATTGCGTCTTTTAACTCCGCAGTACCGGCAAGAACATCATGAAGACTTGCTTTTGATGTTTCGATTCCCAACATCAGCCCTACAGTAGGCATTCCAATGTCAGTGTCTATTAATAGAGTGTTTTTTGCGAATCCTGCAAGTGCAGCACTGAGATTTATAGCAGCTGTAGTTGTGCCAACGCCACCCTTCCCTGAAACAATAGTAAAAATTGTTGCTGTCATAAAATGCCTCGATAGATGATTACAATGAGTTATTCCCTTTTCATTTGAAGATATAATGTTTACTACCAAATAAATATATTCAAAACTCAATACAACACATAAATATAAAAACATATCTATATTATGTAGAATATCGACTTCGATAAACGAATTGTTGATATATAATCAGACAGCATCATACTCATATGGCACCTGATGACGAAAAAGACATTAAATTATTCCTCTATCATGCAAAACAATGTGACCCGAAAAAATGTACCGGTAAAAAAATGGCAAAATTTGGGCTTGTGAAGCTTTCTGAGAAAATAGAAAAGATACCTTCAAGGTCCATATTACTTGACCCCATGGCTGAGAAAGCTCTTTCACCTGGAGATAGTACTAAAAAAGGAATAACTGTTCTTGACTGCTCGTGGGAAGAGCTTGAAAGAGTGTTTCCACAACTCTTAAGGATGAGGCTCGAACACCGTGCACTCCCATACCTTGTGGCTGCAAATCCCGTGAACTTTGGAAAACCTTTTAAACTCACATCCGTAGAAGCATTTGCTGCTGCACTATACATACTTGGAAATAAACAACAGGCAGAAAAAGTCATGTCCAAGTTCAACTGGGGCCACACTTTTCTTGAGCTGAACCATGAGCCTCTGGAAGAATACGCAGAAGCTAAGGATAGTAGGGATATATTAAGGATACAAAGTGAATATATGTAAATTCGTGACTGTTTTAATAAAGGATGTAGCGAAAAATGATACAAATAGGAGTCATTGGAGCCGGCTCATGTGACGATGCCCTGAGAAGAACAGCAGAAGAAGTCGGGGCTGAAATTGCAAGAAACAATGCAATACTACTTTGTGGCGGACATGGCGGAGTAATGGAAGCATCAGCATCCGGTGCCAAAAAAGAAGGAGGCACTACAATTGGTATTCTCTCCGGAGAAAGCCGTACAAGTGCAAATGTTTATATCGACATTGCAATCGTGACTGACATGGGACACGCCAGAAATGTAATAATTGCACGGTCATCAGACGTATTGATAGCCGTTGGAGGCGAGTATGGCACACTCTCTGAGATAGCGCACTCACTTAAAATGGGGAAAACTGTGATCACACTTGAATCTAAATGGGAGATTGATGGCACTGTTAAAGCAAAAAGTCCCAAAGATGCTGTCAGGATGGCAATTGACAGTATCAAATAAGGACTTTTTGTATTAGATCCGAAATAAATCAAGTTCTATTCTTATATTATATCTTATATTATATCTCAAGATCAATACCTATGGGGCAATGATCAGACCCCATCACATCAGACATGATGAATGCGTCTTTTATATTCCCTGCGATGTTTTCACTTGCAAAGAAGTAATCAATTCTCCAGCCAACGTTTCTTTCTCTTGCCCTTGTCCGCATGCTCCACCAGGTATAATTATCTGGCTCAGTATTATACATCCGCAGAGTGTCCACAAAACCCTTGTCCAGGAATTTATCGATCCAGGCACGTTCAGATGGCAGAAAACCTGATATTTTCTCATTGTCTTTTGGACGGGCCAGATCAATTTCCTTGTGAGCAGTATTGACATCGCCACATATTATGAGTTTCTTACCTTTGGATTTTAGGGTATTGGCATACTCAAGAAAAGCATTATAGAATTCCATTTTATAGGCAAGTCTTTCAGCAGATGCTTTGCCATTAGGGAAGTATATGTTAAAGAGAACAAAATCTCCATAGTCAGCGATCTGGACGCGCCCCTCGCGATCAAATTTCTCGATACCAAATCCACACTTGATGTTTATTGGTTCTTTTTTAGTATAGAATGCCACCCCGCTGTAGCCTTTTTTCTGAGCGGAGGCAAAATAGTTGTGGTATCCATCAGTTTCAAGCAATTCTGAAGGAAGCTGGTCCCTGTTTGCCTTTGTTTCCTGAATGCAGAGTATGTCAGGTTCTTCTTCATTGAACCAGTCAAGAAAACCTTTTTTGTGAACTGCCCTGATGCCATTAACGTTCCATGAAATTATCCTTATATTGCTCATTTTGTGTCTCCGGGAGTTTTGGTTGGGTATTTGATAACTTATCTTTTAAGTACCTTGCTCAATAGATTGCTTATCTTTTATTCCGGAGCTTTTCTATTCACCTATAGTTAAACAATATACTGTTCTAAATGGGTTTAAATATTTAATGATAATAAGGTTTAAATAATAATGATTACTATGTAGTATATGTTCTTATGTTAGCCATGATAGATACTTTAACCACGATAGAATACGAAAAACATAATAGTGGGAAAAATGAAAAATCCAGACATCAAGTACACAAACCAGCGGATTGAAATCCTGGAATTTCTCAGGGAATTTGATGGTCATCCTACTGTTGATGATGTCTATGAGGGAGTAAGACAAAAGTTAACACGTATCAGCAAAGCTACAGTTTATAGCAACCTGAAGTTTTTGGCTGAAAAGAACCTGATTAAAGAGGTGAACATTAAAGGGGTTTCGAGGTTTGAATCCAATTTGATACCTCACCACCACACAATATGCACAAGGTGCGGACAAATAACAGACTACGAATCGGAAGAACTTAGCGATTATACTATGAAGATAGCAAAAAAAATAGATGACTTTAGAATAGAATCAGCAGACACTAACTTTTACGGAATATGCAAAAAATGCATGGAGATGAAGTAATATGGAAGAAGAAGAAATAATAACAATGCCACTTATAGGCGATGATGCACCATCATTTAAAGCAAAGACAACAATGGGAGATATCAATTTTCCAAAAGACTACAAGGGAAAATGGGTAATCCTTTTCAGCCATCCTGCTGATTTTACACCTGTATGTACAACTGAGTTCATGACATTTGCAACAATGCAGGAAGAATTCAGGGAATTGAATACAGAACTTATCGGACTTTCCATTGATAGTCTCTATGCACACATTGCATGGCTGCGAACCATCAAAGAAAAGATTGAATATAATGGAATGAAGAATGTAGAAGTTAATTTCCCTGTTATAGAAGATCTTAAGATGGATGTTGCAAAGAAGTTTGGCATGCTGCAGCCAAACGCATCTGACACCCAGGCGGTTAGGGCTGTATTTATAATGGACCCAAAAGCAAAGGTAAGGGCAATCCTGTACTACCCACTTTCCAATGGTAGGAACATGAATGAGATCAAGAGACTGATCCTTGCAATGCAAAAATCCGATGCAGAAAATGTTGCAACTCCTGCAAACTGGCACCCGGGAGATGATGTTATCATCCCACCACCAGGATCATGTGGTTCTGCAAAGGAAAGAATGGAATCAAAAGAAGAAGGTAAATATTGCCTTGACTGGTTTATGTGCTTCAAGAAACAGTCTTAAACAGACAAGATAAAGCACAAATACAAGCATCAGTATATTCTCGAATATATTGAACTTATCCAGAAAGAATAAGCTTTCAGGACTAAGAATTTACATCCCCCTGGTATCTAATATAATACCAGGGAGATCTGACTATTTTTATATTATTTTTAATTTAACTGTAGCGTGATTTTTAGAATTAAGATTACTTGCAAATAAAGTAAGGTTAATGAGAAGTCCAATTACTGTTTTTTCTTAAATACAGAAGAGTATGCATGAACATCCAGCCTCCTGTATTACATGTAACTAAGACTGTATTACTCTGCTCACAAAAATATTGTTTGCGATAGATATATTTAGAAGAATGTTTGTTAGACTAAAGCATGGGTTTGTGTGAAAATAAACTTTTTTATACCTACTCTTATAATCAATATCATATTTATCATATAATCCATTTATTTGATCGAACACGGAGATAATTATGCATCTCATCATAGCAGAAAAACACATCGCAGCAAAAAGAATAGCAGCGATACTGGCATCAGGGAAGACAAAACAAGTTCGTGTGAGCGGAGTAGATACCTATGAATATGAGACCGAAGAGGGAACTAAGATATTCATGGGACTTAGCGGACACATAGTAAAACTTGATTTTCCAAAAGCATATAACAACTGGCAAAAGGTAGAAGCAAGCGAGTTAGTAAATGCAGATGTGATCACTACATCAACACAGGTAAAGATAGTAGCTGCACTGAAAAAACTGGGGAAAAAAGCCAGTAAAGTAACCATCGCAACTGACTATGATAGAGAAGGAGAGCTAATTGGAGTTGAAGCTCTTGACATAATCCAGAAGGTTAATCCAGATGTAGAATTTGAACGTGTTCACTACAGTGCAATTACTCCAAAAGCCATTAATGATGCTTTTTCAAATCCTGTAAAAGTTGATTTCAACCTGGCAGATGCAGGGCATTCAAGACAGGTTATAGACCTTGTATGGGGTGCTTCACTTACACGTTACATATCACTTTCTGCAGGACGTCTTGGGAAGATGTTCCTTTCAGTAGGAAGAGTACAGTCACCCACTCTTTCACTTATAGTGGAGCGTGAGAAGGAAAGGGATGCTTTTATCCCGAAACCCTATTGGGAACTCTGGGCAATGCTTGAGAGCAAAAAGGGAGGGCAGTTCAAGGTAGAGCACCGCACAAAGCGGTTCTGGGACAAGGCAGAAATTGACGCTGCACTAGAAAAAATATCTATGGGTGACGATGCTGTTGTGACTGACGTCACAACTTCCGAAAAAATAGACAAGCAACCAACTCCTTTTAACACGACTGAATTTATCGGTGCCGCAAGTTCCATTGGTTTTACAGCATCCAATGCAATGAGGATCGCTGAAACGCTTTACACTAGCGGTTGGATATCATACCCCAGGACCGATAATACTGTGTACCCTGAAAGTCTGGACCTCAGAGCACAGATAGAGATATTCAAGACCGGTGCTTTCAAGCAATATGCACTCAAATTACTTGAGAAGAAAGAACTTGTACCCACAAAAGGCAAGAAAGAGACAACTGACCACCCCCCTATTTATCCTGCATCCCTTGCCAAAAAATCTGAAATGAACGAGCAGGAATGGAAACTTTACGAACTTGTTGTCAGGCGTTTCTTTGCAACATTTGCTGACCCGGCAAAATGGGAAACAATCCGGGCAAAGTTTGACATAAAGGGGGAGGAATTCAAGGCGAACGGTGCAAGACTTGTTGTTCCCGGATGGAGATGGTATTATCATTACAATGCGCCTGAAGACAGACTTTTACCAGAGCTTAGTGAAGGCAATAAGCTCAATGTGAACGAAGTAGAAGTCGAGGCAAAAGAAACACAACCTCCTGGAAGATATGGTCAGGGTAGACTTATAAGGATCATGGAAGAGATGGGACTTGGTACCAAAGCAACCCGACACGAGATCATCAGTAAACTTTATTCAAGAGCCTACGTGCATGGAAATCCTTTACAGCCTACCAAAACAGCAATTGCTGTTGTTGATGCTCTTGAGAAGTTTGCACCCACCATTTCTAACCCGGACATGACCAGCAAACTTGAAGCTGATATGGACCGGATAGCAGAAGGTGAGATACCCGAAGATGATGTACTGAATGAATCCAGGGAAATGCTGGAACTCATTTTCGCTGACCTTGAAGGAAATAAGGAAGATATCACAGAATCATTGCGTGCTGGTCTTCGAGAGGATAAGATCATTGGTGTTTGTTCTAAGTGTAAGTCCAACCTCATGATAATGAGATCAAAGAGAGGATCCCGTTTTATAGGTTGTGACGGGTACCCTGACTGTAATTTTGCACTCCCTCTTCCACGTTCAGGACAAATTGTGGTTACGGATAAATTATGCGAGGAACATGGTCTGTACCATGTACGCATAATCAACTCCGGTAAAAGACCATGGAACCTTGGATGTCCACATTGTAATTTCCTTGAATGGCAAAAAACACAGGAAGAAGAAAAACAAAAGCAAGGTGCTGACAAGGACAAGAAGCGTCCAAAGACAATTAAAGATATATCCGGAATTGGGAAAGTTACTGCGGAGAAACTTGCTGATGCCGGAATTGCTAGTGTGGATGAACTGGCTGCTGCCGACGCCATAGAACTTGCAAAAGTTACAAGTATACCTATTAAGAAATTAAAGGCATGGCAATCTGAGATTGTCTAAAAGGAGGTAGGCATAAAGTGGAACTGGAATTCAAAGGCGCATGCAGAGAAATAGGAAGATCGGCAGTCCTCGTTGATGATAAACTTATGATGGATTACGGAGTGTCTCCAGGAGAGCACATAAAGTACCCCATCAATGGGTCACGTCCTGAGGCTGTGCTTTTATCCCATGCACACATAGATCACTCTGGTGCGATTCCAAAACTAATGGACCTTAATCCTGATATCTTTATGACGCCACCCACTTTTGACCTGGCACATATGCTTGCAAAAGACACATTGAGAATTGCAGAAAGGAAAGGAAAAATGCCAGCATATGATTCTAATGACCTCTCAAAGTTTGCCCATGAAACAAAACTGGTGGATACGGGATTTGAATTTCACACACATGGCTACGATGTTGAGTTCTTGAATGCAGGACATATTCCCGGTGCATCAGCTATCCATGTCCGGGACAAAGAGGATAAAACCCTCTTTTACACAGGAGATATCAATACAGATGATACGCGTCTGGTCCTCGGTGCAATCGATTTTCCGGATTCAGATATACTCATAACAGAAAGCACATATTTTGGGGATGAGCATCCTCCCCGCAAGGAGATCGAAAAAGAATTCATCGATTCTGTGCAAGATACACTTAACGTGGGAGGCAGTGTCATAATCCCTGCTTTTGCCATTGGAAGAACTCAGGAAATTCTGATGCTTCTTGATTCTTATGGGATCCGGGCATATGTTGATGGAATGGGGGTACAGGCATACAAGATCATGTCAAAACATCCTGAATATATACGCAATCCCGCGCATCTTAAAAAAGCATTTGCTAATGCAACCATGGTAACTGGCCGCAAAAGAAACAGAATTGCCCTGGATTCTTCAGTGGTCGTAACAACAGCAGGAATGCTCAATGGCGGACCTGCGCTCTATTACATTGATAAACTATACAAGGACCCAATATCGAAGATAATACTTACAGGATACCAGGTGGAAGGTACTAATGGCAGAATGGCATTGGACACCGGAAACATAGACAATGACGGATTTATACAGCACCTTAAACCAAAAGTTGAACAATATGATTTTTCCGCCCACTCCGGAGACAAAGAACTTAAAGAAATGGTAAAGGAGTTCTGTGACAAAGGAACTGAACATGTCTTCACCATGCATGGAGATAACTGTGAAGGATTCGCAGACTGGATAAAAGAAGAAATAGGCGTTGAGGCAGTCGCACCGGAAATTGGTGAGCGCTTTACAATATAAACCAAAAATCAAAAATATCAATTCACAAACAAGATGAACTTTGATGTTTCATATCATATCATCTTCATTTTTTTTGTCTTTGTCATTGCTAGCTTAAGGTTTTCTATTGCATCACTATGTTCAGGGTCTATCTGGAGAACCCTGTTAAAACATTTTGCTGCGTTTTCATATTGTCCAAGACCGAAGTAAGCAATTCCTTTTTTATTCCATAAAACAGCAAATTTATTATCAAGCTCAATTTCCTTGTGAACTTTACTATAACATTTGATGGCTTCGTTGTGATCGCCCATCAATTCAAAAGTATCGCCTTTGCTTATCCATGCATTCTCATTGTCAGGATCAAGGGAAAGTATCCGATTATAACATTTAATGGCTTCTTCGCAATTGCCCGTATTAAACAGCACTACACCCATATTGCATAAGACATCAACATCATTTTTGTTGAAAAAAACAGACTTTCTGAAGCATTCTAAAGCCTCTTCATCCCTGCCAAGAAAAGAAAAGGCTATGCCCATATTGTTCCAAACAAGTGCTATAGCTTCATTACTCCAGAGCTTTGGATCCAGATGCTCATACTCCAATATGAGTGAAAAATATTCTATTTTCTCTTCCGGATCTTCGGCATCAAATGCTAATTTGAACCATTCTTCCGGCATATCAGGATCCATTCAGCCAACTCCCAAACAAATAAATTATTATATGTACCAGATACAGCAGTGCATTTTAACTTTTACTTAATGTGCATATCATATTAATTAAGTTATCGAAAATATTCGGATAATAATGGTGAAAATACCAACAACAAAAGGAAAAATGATTTAAAAATGATTTACTGATTTACTGAAAACAATTAAGAAAGCAATTTTTTATCTTTCTGATCTTTGCGCAGGTCATCTATGTGAATAAGCCTGTTAGCATCAATACCAACCAAACACATTCCTTTCTTGTCCATTGCCCAAACGTAATGTCCGTCCGCTATAACTTCAGGTATTTCCTCAGATGGTAATTCAGCAGGGCTGATGCTACATGCCTGAAGACCCTGATATTCCTCTGGATTCTGCTCCATTATTGTAACTATTTTTTGTAATAATGAAAACAGGACATTTATATCTTCATGATCCCAGTTCCGAACTCTCTCACAGATAAGGGGAATCAATGTTTTTCCCACACCGGTATTTGCCAGTATCTTATGCGAAAGGCAAATAGAAGCATTGTCATGTTTAACATCCTCATTTGGCCCCCGGAAACAGTAAATTCCCTCACTGACCATTATGTCAAGGTCCAATGGATTCTCAGAATCACTTATTGCATTTTTGACGACCCCAATGTCAAGATCATACTCATCAGCAATTTTCATGATAGCTTTTTCTATAACGATACTATTGTCTATCAGTTTAACACATCCCTGCAAGCGGAAAGATTATAGATTATCAATATTGTCTTAATTAACATTGTCCAGCTTTGTCATATCTGACGGAATATTTATGTTGACAAAACTCTTAAGGCCTTTGTCTGTTTTTTTCACCAGATCGGCATCCATATACAGGACATCATCCAGAGAAGATACCGGAGCAAGTATGCTCCTGTGTCCTTTCTCCATAGCATTTTCAATTGCTATCAGCATTTTTTCTCTGTGATACACAGAATGCAGCGTCTCCTTTGTACCACGTTCATTAATGGGTATCAATGCATCGTGCTCTTTAACCATATCGAACATCATATCAATTAACTGCCCATTAAGAAATGGCATGTCACATGCTACTGTAAAAACATAGTCACCACAGGCTTCCTCAAAACCTGCAAGCATTCCTGCAAGTGGACCTGCATTTTTGATATTATCTATTACAACTTTTCTCTCTCCGAGATATTCAGAGAATTGCTGCACTTGCTCATTGTCTCTCAGAGACACGATAAGCTCATCAGAAACTTCATCCAGAACAGCAAGTGTACGTTCCAGCAATGTGTTGTCCTGATACACCATCAACGCTTTTTCCCTGCCATTAAGGCGAGTTCCTAAACCACCAGCCAGTAGTAGTGATGACCTTTTCATTATCATTGACCTCTTATTTTCCAGATCCAAGTAGCTTCATTATACAAGCCCTCTTCTGCGTTCACTTCTATATTCTTCCAGAATGGACTGGACTTGTTTATGTTCTTTTTCCTTACGCCGCTTGTCGGCTCCTTTTTGCCATTCTTCTATGGCACTTTCAAGTATCCCGGGTTCTACAGAGGCAAGGTCACCAATGAGATGGATCTGTAGATCTTTTAATACAGGAACATTGCCTTCATAAAAATATTCAAGTGCCTCGTGTGGTATGTCTTCACGTATGATAACTGCCCTGATCTTTGCCCCAACCAGCAATGAAGCCGTAACAGGACCTCCACCACTTGGATCTTTCAGGTAGATTATATCATTTTCCCGGATACCGTAAAGCTCAATTGTGTGTTGTATAGCTTCCCGCGTGAACGAAGAGATAACCTTTACCGGCAGTCCCTCTCCCCTTACTTCTTTTTTGCGTATCTGCCTGAGGTGTTTGTTTTGTTTGCGCTGCTTACGCAGGGATTTTTTCGTTTTGATGAGCTCTTTCTTGAGACGCTCTATTTCATTATCCCTTATACGTATCTCTTTTTCCCGCTTCAGCTGCCTGTAAATTGAATTTTTGACTTTTTTGATGCGCATTTCCAGCTGCTCAATAAATTTTTCCTTTTGCCCAGCCTCATATTTGAGTTCAGAAACATAATCTTTGAGCTTTTTTATCTGGGAATTCCTATGCCTGAGCTCCTCGTGAAGTTTCTTTATTTGTTCATCCACATCGGTAGTTTCTTCGTTTTGTGTTTGTGGCTCAGGCTTCATTTTGATCTTGATCTTTGACTCGGATGCAACTTTTTCAATAGCCTCATCTATGGAATCACCGTTTATCACATGGAACTTTATACGGTCATGATCAAGATATTTAGGAGCCTTTTTATCAATCCTTGAAAATACATTTTTGTATGATTTATATGCAGATAATGCTGCAGTGAGTGAATCACGCTCATGATCATTGGAATATCCGAATTGTCTGGCAATTGCTATCTTATCCTCTGCCCGTATCTCACTACTTGGAGTCCAGATAACTGCATTGAAACTGCGGCGTATTTTTTCAACGGCTGATGGAACCGGATAGACATCAGTAGCTACAAGTATCGGTTTACCATATTCAGCTAGCAGCCTGACAACTTCATCATGTGATATACCCCGTGTGCTCTTAGAAAGAAGCAATTCTCCGTCAAGGGAGATAATAGCAGTTCCTACAGTTGTACCTGGGTCTATTCCAACTATAGTATTTTTACGTCCTGCTTTTTTTATAGGCAAGTACTGTATCTTATCCCTCTCAACACTTTTGACAGTGACCTGCACATCAGCATTGGCAGAGGGTTTGACAGGTACACGGCCACGTTTTGCATTTACAGTATATTCAGCCCTGACATATCCACCAAAGCCCTCAGTAATATGTTTGGAATAAGTAAAGCCTGTTTCCCGGGAAAACTTACGCAGGATGCTCTCCACCTCCCTGCTCTTTTCCCTGACAGCCCCATGGACTTTCCTACGATAGCGATTCTGGCTCCAGCCACCTCTGCCAAGTGAACGGGCACGACTTACTTTTATACGGGTAATATCTTCAAAAAGAGAGACCTCAACACCTACTCCAAGACTTGCAAGAATTGCACAGGCTTCAGCTTCCTGATTAGGATCAAATTGGTTAAAAGAGAGACCATGTTCCTTTGCCAGACGGAACAGAGATTTCAGGTGAATACCTCCGGTGACCTGCACCAGCCTTGTATTGCCGGGGAGCTTCTCAAGAAAGTGTACTAATTCCCGTTTATTTGCCGCGAGCTCAAAAATATTATCAACAGCAATATAATCCGGTCGATCCTTGTTCAGCATACGGAGTATCCTGTGTAGCCGGACCATTGTGTAATGTTTTATTTCGCCATCCCGAAGAACGGCAACGGCATATCTGGGGAGCTCCTGTGCCCTGGAAGATCCCTTTGCTATGTCAATGCCGTATATGATACCGTTTTGCATCAGTTTATTTTATGTAATTACTATGATATATCTATGACTCCAGACTATCTTTTATACGCAATACAACCTCGCTCAAATCCACTTCGATCTTGTATTTGCGCTTGAAGTGTTTGAGCACGTTGGATACATCCCTTTCAAGCAACTCATCCGCATGAGGATGGCTTATTTCCACGCACTGAGGCCAGTCGATAAATTGCACTCCACCCTCAACTACAAAGATGTTGTACTCGCTAAGATCTGAGTGAATGTAACCTTTTTCATAAACTATGCCTACCTGCCTGATGATCTCGTCAAGGAACCATTGCGGTTCTGCAAGTTTAGTCCTGTACAGAAGAGTTCCCTTTGCCACATCCATGACAAGAGCATGACGATTATTATCAATTAACTCTGGAACTGAAACATCAGGATATAGTTTACTGATAATCTCTGCCTCTCTTTTTGCAGCAAGCCTTGCAGCATATATCCATGAGAAATGTTCCTTGCCATCAAGATGAGAGCGTGATCTTTTTACACTCTTAAAACTGGTTCGTCCTTCCCTGTGGAACTTCAGGATAACACCCCGAGGCTCTCCCAAACCAAGCTCAGGTTCTTTCACAGCTTCATGAACCACAGATTCCTTGCCAACACCTATCTCATCACCAATGGCACTGATGGTTCCCCTTTTCACAAGAGTATTAAGAGCAAGCGTATCATAACCATCGAAGTATATCTGATAACCTTCATATGGAATATTGGTCCCGATAACCATATTGTTCCTTATAAGAGCTTTCATCTTATACACAAGAGAAGAATACGGTAAGCGTGTGAACTTCATTAACTCCTCCACCGGCACCCATTCAAAGTCTCTCATCCCTATCTCAATACCGGTGAGTATGCGCAGATCCTTGCTATCCATTTTCTTGAATAATTTCACGACATCGTCTATCATTTGCTCTGTATTTGTCGGGATGATTTAGATTGTTTGTGGTAGACTGAACTTTAAAATGAGAAAATAGAAAAAACTAAAAAAGTAAAACTTGAAGGAAAGTCTACTCGAACTTCCCCCACGCCTCTTCCTCAACCCGCCTGATAACTTTTTTCAGCGGCAGGCCAACCTTATCAGCAACCCTGCGGCAGTCCTCATACTCAGCAGATATATGCAATATCTCACCATTCATATCCTGTGCTATCTTTACGGCAACTGTGAATTCCTTACCTTTAAGCTGAATGTTTACTTTGTCCATCCTGCGGTCTGCCACAAAACGATGTAGCGTGGGAATCACACGAATGCCCAGGGTGCCGGTCTCTTTCATTATTTCCCTTGCAACCTGTTCACTGTTCTGCGATTTTGTAATAACCTTGATTATGTGACCCGACCTGCCCTTTTTCATAATTGTGGGTGTGATGGCAACATCCCTTGCACCTGCTGCAAGTAGTTTGTCAAACAGGTTTCCCAGAACCTCCCCGGTTACATCGTCCACATTTGTTTCAAGAATTTCTATCTGGTCCTTTGTCAGCACATCGCTAATTTCCATGAGCATGCTGCGCAGCACGTTGGGGTCTTCTGTATCAGCGTCTCCTGCTCCGTAGCCTACTGAAAGGACCTTGCCTTTGGGCAGATTATCTATGGGTTTTGCAAAATAGGACAACAACGCAGCGCCTGTCGGTGTGAGTAGTTCACGGTTTCCGGAGCCGTATGACAAAAGCTTGCCTGCTATTAGAATCTCCAGGGTTGCCGGTGCAGGCACAGCCATTAGGCCGTGTGCAGCTTTTACCCTGCCACCACCTAGATTTACAGGAGTGCAGAAAATTAAATCAGCATCCATTTCATGGATGGCAGCACATGAACCTATCACGTCTGCAAGAGCATCATTCTGCCCCACTTCATGGAAATGAAGTTCTTCCATAGACTCGCCATGTACTTTTGACTCTGCCTCGGCCATGATGGCAAATACGTCAAGTGCACTCTTTTCAACCTGTGGAGAAAGTCCGGCAGATCTTATGATATCCACAAGCTCATGATAATGCCGGGAGTGCTCCTCATGTGGCACCTTTATATGTACATTAACTGCATCAATACCCTTCTTATTGGCCCGGTCCACAGAGACTGATACATCAACAGCAGATTCAATTATCTCACATATATTTGCTCTGTCAGCACCAAGACTTATAAGACTTCCAAGTATCATATCTCCGGCAGCACCTGAAAAAGGGTCGAATATAAGGGATCTCATTTTATCTTATCCTAATTGAATGTTCATCATTTCAGACTCAAACCTGTGTTTTATTTTTCAACAATGCTGTTCCTGGCTTCAGCAACCCTGTTAGCTATCCTTGCGGCAAAAGCACCGGCAACAAATCCTGCATCGATGTTCACAACGCAGAGTACGGAACATGATTGTAGCATAGAGAGCAGAGCAGCCTTACCCTTTGCTCCAGCACCATATCCGGTGGACACCGGCAAGCCTATGACAGGAACGTCAACAAGGCCCGAGACTACTGTTGGCAGAGTACCTTCCCTTCCTGCAGCCACAACAATGGAATCTGGTTTATTCTCATGCAATGTCTGCATTTCACCGATGAGTCGATGAAATCCTGCAACTCCAACATCGTAAATAGCAATGGTCTCACACCCCATCTCAGATGCCACCATCCTGGCTTCCTCCGCAGCATCGATATCCGCAGTGCCGGCGGTGATAATCGCAACAACGCCACCTGTCTGGAGTGTAGGTGTACCATTGTGGACCACCGCAGTAGTTGAATGTAAATCCCACTCAAGCTCTTCAGGTTTGAAACTGGAAATCAGTAATTCCCTGTGCTTATCCCCAAGTCTTGTGATAAGCACCCTACCTGTTGCAGCTACCTGTACCTTTGCAATTTTCACAACATCTGCTGGCTCTTTGCCCTCTGCAAGTATAGCTTCCATAATACCTGTGCGGTGCTTTCGGAAAATGTCAATTTTAGCAATGTCACTGACAGGAACGTAACCCATGGAACGTATCATCGATTCTGCGGATTCCATGTCCGTTTCATTATTCTTCAGCTTGTTTAGTACGCTTTTAAGATCCATTTTTATTCATACCTATTTTAGCTGAACTGATATTTAAGGGTGAACAGAGGAACGAATAGAAAACTATAAACATGGATAAAATGATGTAGCAGCTATGGAAGGACCGCTTGAAAAAATATACAACATGTCAACAGTAGTATTGCTGGCAATTGGCATGATTTTGAGTGCTTTTCTTTTCTACAGTCTTATGAAGGCAGCGGAAAACGGAAACTTGTTGATGGTAATACTCCTTGCAGTAGCAATATCAATTGTAGCTTTTACAATAACTAAAGTAATTAAACTGCAAAAAATGAAAGAATTTAGATAATTAATGAAATCAACAAAATCACTTCATTTTTCGTCTTGATTCTTCCACTTCATCAACTATTCCGGGATACTCTCTGAACATAGAAAGTATGTCAAGAGCTGCTACAAGATCCACAACACCTATTGCCCCAATGGCTTCTCCCTGAGTATTCCTTAAAGGAGCAACTACAACTGATTTTCCTCTGTAAGTACCATCTTTGGGTACCGTCCTGATCATGCTGTTCGTCTGGATAACCTCCTCCAGAACCGGGCCTGTGTATTCCCGGTCAATTATCAAGCCCCGCTCCATTCGAATTCCCTTGAAGTTGAGACTGCGAATAGTTACTGGGATCCCTAGAAGAGCATGTACTGCAATTGCTATTGGTTCCAGATCGTCAGCCATAGAATCAGGGCATATTGTCAGACAATTTGCATCATTATTTTCTTCATCGCGCATCATTTTAAGCTCACCTTGTTAATTGAATTGATATGATCATGATCTATTAAATTTTGCAGATTTAATGTGTTCGTGTGCAGATATGGCTGCTATAGCACCATCGGAAACAGCTGTGACAACCTGCCACATTGAAGTTCGCCGGCAATCACCTGCAGCAAATATTCCACTAACAGAACTCTCCATACGCTCGTCAGTTTCAATAAAACCTGCACCTATCTTGTTGACATCCACCACTGATGTATTGGGATCGATACCCACATAAATGAAAATACCATCAATGTTCATATCAGTTCTTTCATCTGTCTTTACATTTTTCAGGACAACCTTTTCGACGAGTTCCTTGCCTTTTATTTCCTCTACTACAGTGTCCCATATGAAAGTTATATTCTCTTTGTCCAATGCCCTTTTCTTAAGTATGGAGCATGCCCTTAGCTCATTGCGCCTGTGAACCACATAAACTTTGCTTGCAATATCCGAAAGGATGAGAGCATCTGTAACGGCAGATTCACCGCCACCGACTACGATCACTTCCAGACCTGCGTAGAATGGACCATCGCATGTAGCACAATATGAAACTCCTTTTGTCAGAAATTCCTCCTCACCAGGGACTCCAAGACGTCTTGGGTTTGCACCGGTTGCAACTATTACTGCAAGAGCTTCAAGTTCACCATCATCTGTTACGACGACTTTTCGGCTAATTTCATCCCTGACCGTCTTTACGGCAGTGAGCTTTATCTTAACTCCTGTGTGCTTTGCATGGTCCTTGAATTTTTGCATCAGTTCCATCCCCGATATCGAGGAAAAACCCGGATAGTTCTCTACTCTGTCAGCCATGGATATCTGGCCTGGAACTACGTTCTTCTCAAGTACAATTGTATCAAGACCATAACGGACAGCATATATAGCTGCAGTTAGTCCAGCGGGACCTCCGCCTATTATAATAAGATCGTGCATGCTGATCAACTAACATCACAGACATTGCTGGCTTTTTCTTTGTCAGGAACTCCCACAAAGGCAACCTTGTTGTCAATTATTGTTGTAGGTATTGAACGGATATTGAACTTTTTTGCAAGCTCCTTACCTTCAGGACTGTCTAATTCTACTTCCTCGTATTCAAAATCACATTGTTCTTTTAAGTCTCGCCAAACTTTCTTTGCAGTTGGACAAAAATGACACCATTCAGAATGGACTAAAGTAACCTTTACCATATTATTGCACACTCCTTTTATTGATCATTATTCTATTAGCTAGTAGAGTATATCAAATTAATGACTATAAAAAGCTAATTTACACTGTTAACCGGGTTTATATTAATTTGCACTGTTAACCAGGTTTATATATGTGAATATGCTTTTGAAAAAGTATATGACTAATAAACAATATTTATAATGAAGGAGGAATTGATATTTCAAGATATTCTATTGATGAATTTGTAAGAAGCACAGGTCAAAAAGACCTTGGACAAGGAAAATTCGAGCTTGAACGTGACAGGATGCTGGAAGTAAATCTGAACGGGAGAGTATGGATGAAAAGAGGGGCAATGGTTGCATACCGCGGGGATGTAAAATTCACAAGGGAAGGAGTGCTTGAACACGGCCTTGGAAAGTTCATGAAAAAAGCCGTGACAGGAGAAGGGGTTTCTCTTACAAAAGCGGAAGGTAACGGAAAGGTATACCTGGCAGATAGTGGAAAGAAGATATCCATACTGCAGTTAAACAACGAGTCAATATACGTAAATGGTAATGACCTGCTTGCTTTTGAAGAAAGCATCAACTGGGATATAAAAATGATGAAAAAGATAGGGGGTATGATGGCAGGCGGACTTTTCAACGTTAAACTGGAAGGTAGCGGAATGGTGGCAATTACCACCAAAGAGAATTATAACTGGTTGTTGAATTAATACTACATCATGACATAAATACAAATTTAATTAAACATACAATATAATTATGTATCAATTTTAAGTTGTATTCAATAAAAATCGATCAATATCAACATCAATAAGATGAAATAGAAAATTATCATTTATAGCATGTAACACAGTTCATATTGTTTTGCGCTTAAATCATCAATCAAATATCTAGGATTTCTACAAAACCAGCTTTTATAGTTTTGATATGGGTTCAAAAACTAATTTAGTTTGAGACAAATCCTTGAAGTACACAACTTTCTTATTGATTCACTCTGTAGCTATTTATTATTGAATTTACTCATCGTCTCTCGGTTTTAACAGTCAATACAGATTTATCCCCTCTAGTACACGATTTCTGCATGTGGCTGATGGAAGATATGTAGATGTTGAAGAGATTACAGGACATGTCCATTCCTTAATAACCATATTTTACAGTCTTGAATCTGTGCTGAAATGTGTTACTCGTTTCTCTCCTTCAAGAATAATCATTTGACTGAAAGGTTCAGGCAGAAAATACCCTTGAAGCTGCGTTTGGCAAGGTAAGAGAAATGAAAAAGCAATTACATCATTACATAAGCCGATTAGGCCCACTTAAAAACATTGGATAGTCCTCTTATAATGACGGTTTTTGGGCATTATTTACAGAAAAAAGTCACATACGTTTCGCCCATTTGGCGGGCAACTCAAAGGATGATCTTTAAGCTAAGATTTCATTAATTTTGATTAAATATTGTGTTAACAATTTGTATAAATCTATCTTTGAGCTTGACAATCAATAATAAATTCCCTGCTATATGTACAGTGAGAACGTAGGCGTTCAATCTGTGATTGCACGCTGGAGTTGGAACGGTAAGCACCCTTATGGGTGTGAGGGCGAAGGTAGCGACCCCTTTCTTAGCCCTGAAACTGTTTGCTATAAGTGACTTTCATATTTTCCATTATGTGAAACACCATCTATATTTATATTATTTCTACTGGATTTTTAGGACTAACTGATCAGTTTGAGACAAGTTTCATCCCGCAGCTATTTATTGTTGAATCTACTCATCGTCCCTCGATTTTATAGGTCAATGAAGATGTATCTTTTCCTGTTCACGGTTTACACATGAGACTTATAGAATACATGTATACTTTGAAGAGACTTCAAGAGTGATTCTTTACTAAACTTGATAACATCTTTGCATTAAACTAAGTTTTCATAATAATCTTTTTTTGGTTTGTGTTCTTTTCGAACTTATCCGGTGCTCGAATACAATTAATCTCGAGGATTTGTTCAGATGCTCACAGAGAGAAGATATTGTGGAATCGATGTTAGTCTACTATTTAAATGGAGTCGATTGAAATAGCCTCATTATTGGGCTTTGTAGAAATCCTCATTTGAATCACAAATATAACCTTGACATACCTGTCAAGGTTATGTACTAACAACTTGAATTTGACCTCTTTCACTTGATTCCAATATGTTTTTGCCCTCGTCCAGCACATCCTTTTGGAAAGTCTCACGTTGAAGGAAGGATGTTGATGGTCTATTTCATATTATTTGGGGGAGGAATAATTCGACCCCTTAATATCCTTATCGGCATTGGTATTCAAATATAGTTATACATTATGAGAATCTATGATTATATATGGATTGCCCAAAATGTAAGAGTTCTAATCATAAAAAGAACGGAATAATCAATGGACGTTAACGTTACAAATGTCATGGCTGCGGGTTTAACTATTCAGTAGAGATAAAATCAACTGCAAGTCCTATGTCTGTTAAAAGACAGGCTTTACAACTCTATCTCGAAGGATTAGGGTTTTGTTCAATTGGATGATTTTTAGGAGTTAGTCACGTTTCTGTGCAAAAGTGGATAAAAAAATTTTGTCAGGAATTAGAGGATTTCAAAAGTGAAAATAAGATTTCGATTGTTGAATTAGATGAGATGCACACTTATATTGGAAACAAAAAAAATATTGTTGGATCTGGATTGCTGTTGATAGAGATGGAAAAAAGTTCATCAACTGCTCTTTTGGTAGCAGGGGAACGGAAACTGGGCAAAAACTCTGGAAAAAGTTAAAGGTGAAGGAGATTGGAGAAGTGATGACTGATCACTGGAGGGCATATGCTGAGTTTGTTCCAAGCAGTATTCATACACAATCCAAAGCTGAAACATATACAGTTGAAGGATATAATAGCATATTTAGGCATTTCCTAGCAAGATTAAGAAGGAAGTCAAAGTGCTATACAAAAAGTCTTGAAATGCTGAAGTACTCTGTTCTTCTGTTGATGAAATACAGGAATAAAGAGTTAACTATGTTTAGATAACAATGCCCTATTTTTTATATCGCTCAAAATAAGGAGTCAGAAAACTAGCAAACGGATATGAAATACATAATGCAGTCCTCAAGAAAGTATCGATATTGTATGCTTTGCCATTAGTGATAAGAAGAAATTACAAGCAACCTCATAGGAATGATTGCACAAGTAAGCTAACACCCATTTTGGTGGATATTTATTCAAAGTACACATCCTTGATTTTTATAGTATATATTCAAAAAAGATGAAATCTGACATCCTACATAAATAATAATTGCAGTGCTATGTGTATAGTGGAAGCGAAGCGTCAATCTATGATTGCCGCCTAAGCGGAAACGGGGAGCACCCGATGGGGTGTGGGCGGTGGCAGCGACCCGATATTTGGTCACATTGATAAAAATAATTTATATATGGTCAAAAGATGCCAAAACCCATGCATACAAAAGCATTACAGTCTCTATAGAAATGCCTTATGGCTACTCTGAGCGACATGACCTACTGAGTTCCTCACCGCATAAAACGCAGCAAGAGAACGACTGGTGGCCTCTATGATGGAATCAACATCATAATTGTGTCCATCGAAACCAATTGCTGCAACTTTTTCCTCACTGAAAAGACATTGAAATTACAAATGAATATTATGGTGTTATGTTTTACTCTACCAACAATTCAACAATAGAAAATGTTACTGTGTCAGAAAATAATTCAGGTATTTACCTTCAATTCTCAAGCAGCAACAATCTGACAAGCAACAATGCCAATAACAATACTAATTACGGTATTTACCTTCGTCCTCAAGCAACAATACACTAGCAAGCAATAATGCCAGTGACAATAATTTAGGTATTATGCTTAGTTCTTCAAGCAACTATAATATTCTGACAAGCAATAATGCCAGTGACAACTCATATTACGGTATTTGCCTTCAGTCCTCAAGCAGCAACAATCTAACAGAAACCACTGCGATTGGCAATGTAATTTATAATTTCTATGCATTATCTTCCAGCAACTGTATAGTGGACAAACTTGTACTGACCAATATTTCAACACAGATATCTACTGTCACAGATTCATCCGAAACAGAAATATCTGGAGTTGAAACAAACGCTAATGATCTTTCTGGAAAAACAAATATTAATGGCTATGTAACCATTACACGTACAGATGGACAAAATTTGAATGTCACTTTCTTCTATAACGATTCCGACATGAGCAGTTCAGATGAATCGTCTGTGGTTCTGTATAGGTTGAATGGAAGTAACTGGGTTGAAGTAGCAGGTACTTCACTTAACACAGCAGGTAACAACATTTCTGCAAACCTCTCAGAATACGGCATGTTTGGACTCTTTTACGATGAAGATTCTTCAAGCAGCAGTTCTTCTGGCTCAAGTAGTTTTTCTAGTTCAACTGGAAGCTCCTTAATTATAAAAGATGTATCTCAAGAAACAGCAACCACCCTTTTAACAAATGGGGACGGAGAATTAATCAGGGATACTGTTGTCAAATCATCTGATACAAAGACCACTGTGACACTGTATAAAGGAACCGTGGGAACTGACACTTCAGGAAAACCTATTAGCAAGATAATTATAACCACTCCGCCATCCCTGCCAGCAGATACTCCTGATGAGGTCCATGAGTCTGGTCTTTACTACGACTTCGGCCCTTCAGGAACATCCTTCAGTAAGGAAGTTCTTATCACCATCGATTTCGATCCAGAAGAATATGAAGGCAGAAATCCAACAATCTACTCTTACACACCTGAGGACGGATGGATTGCTCTGGAGACAAACGTTGACTGGGAAAATGGCAGAGCAACAGCCTATATCAGTCATTTCTCATTGTATGCACTGTTTGGAACTGATGTGGAAGAGCTAGTGGAAGAAACATCACAGGTGATTGCAGAATCTTCTCCAACAGTTATAGTAGAAGAGACACCTCTCAAAGAGGAAGGCGGTTCCAGTTTAATCTATTGGATACTGGGCATAGCTATCATCCTGAGTTTGGGAATCGTAGTTGTAAAGAAGCAGAAAGGTGAAAGAGGGCTTTAAAGTCCTCTCTTTTTTTAGTATATCCATTTATTATTTTCCTTAAGCAAGACCACCAAATAAAGGAAATATGGATGAGGATAAGCCATAATAAAGGAAGATAACTAGTAGATTCACAATACGATTGTGATTATGCTGACAAGTAATATTTTGACGATGTTTTCTATCAGCAATCTGTACATTATTGCTGCCAGGATTCCTGGGGAAAATAGATGAAAGAATAAACGAATTTAAAGAAATGGTAGGGGAAATAGGTGAATGTATGAAAGTACTTAATGAATTTATTAATGCTCATGAACCTAGAGATGATCTTGAATCATATCATCATGAATGTACTAATAAATTAAGACACATTATTGGAAAGTATGATAATTACAAAGTGGATACATATCGTTTCTTGCATGTATTAGTGAATGATAATAAAATACTTCATCACGAAAAGAATCTTGAAGAAGCTGAACATGAAAAAACAAAATTTCTGCTCATGATTGAAAAAATTAAACGCGAGGATGGTGAAAAATAGTAAAAATAGTGGTTGGATTTTGTTCACCCAGAAAAAGAAACAACAAATCTATAGATTGCCTGTTCTTTACCTTTGGGATTTTGTTATTGCATACCCTTTTTGTAAAATTTACCCACATAAACGTTTGGACTTATGCTTTCATAAACGACACACTTATGTTCTCATAAATGTTCTCCTAAACGTCATGCACCTCACATATATGTCAGGATTTATGTTTTCATAAACGTCAGATATATTCTCACATATATACTCACGTAAACGCCATTTCCGAAAGAGGCTCATTGATAGGGATGTTACTTTTTATCGCTCTGCGTCTCAGATATTTCCTGATTAGTACATCATCATAAGCAGAATCAGCAAGTACTTCCAATGGTCTGGTTCTTGGTCTTCTGTCGGTTTTGACCTTGATATTTTTCATGACCTCAACAAAATGGTTTCTATCATGCTCCTTTCCCGAAGCTATCTGGATCGTCAAAGGAAAACCTTCACAACTTACACAAACATGTATCTTTACTCCATTCCTTTTTTTGTGACCGTTGTATTCGGAATCTTCGCCCCTTTTTTAGTTTCAATGAAACTGCTATCAACACAAATAATATCCATAGAGAATTTACCTTTCTGGTAAGCGGAATCCCTAAGGGATTCCATTATCTCATTCCATACTCCTTCTTCTGACCATCTTTTAAGCCTTCTCCATGCAGTGGCTGGAGAACCATAGCTAGCTGGCATATCTCCCCATCTGCAACCAGTTATCAGAACAAAAAGAATACCATTGATGACCTTACGGTCATCAGCTCTCTTTCTTCCAGTTATTGGTTGTGGTGGTAAATGCAGTCGAATAAACTTCCATTGCTCATTAGAGAGTTCTCTGAATTCCATTCATATCCCCATAATAAAATCATAAGAAGTAGTATTTATAATTTTGATATGGGTTCATTGTGATTCAGAGGATGTTGAGGGATGTGTGGGAGACTGGAAAATAGTAAAATGATTATTAATTGGACAAATTATGAACTAATTTTCATCTGAACTAAACAGAATGAACTCTAATCATTTATGAAAGAAATTCATTTTTTCTCCTTGCACGAAAGAGACATTTCTATAGATTTATCTCGCTTGATCTGTTAAAATTGTTTTCTTTCATTTTATTATGTCAAATTAGTGTAATTCAAAAGTTCAGATGATATAACTCAATTGAAGAGTTTAGGTGAAATATATCGGCAAATGTTCAGGCTCGTTATATTAAATGAAAAGATTAGAATGTTTATCTAATTAAACTTTTAAATACTAAACAAAATATAATATATTAAAAAGCATATAATTGTTAATGCTGGCAAAGATGATGAAAATCTAATAGATTCTACCATCCTAAAATAAAATCAGGTGCAATAAATGAGATATTCTGATGAAGAGTTAATTGAATTTATTATTGATTTTCATGAGAAATATAATAGAATCCCAACAACAAAAGATTTTAACAAAAATCCTCCCTATCCACATAGCACTACTTATCATAATAGATTCGGATCATGGCCCAATGCTATTAAAAAAGCAGGATTTGTACCAAAACGCAATACACCTTCTAAATACGAAACTTATGAAGATAGAATTAATGGGTACAAAAAAATAAATTTAAAATCGATTCATAAAAGAAAAAGAAGCATGGGTTTTAATCCCCTTAATGAATATTTTGAAAATAGCCATGCACACCATCTGCATATAAAAAATCACAATGACGTATTGTATATTCCACGAGAATTGCACATGGCAATTGGCCATGATCATCACTTGAATAAAAATATTTTTGAAATGAACTTACATTCACTTAATTGGTATTTACATAATTATAGTGATTCCGAAGAGTTTAAAGTTGTGATGAAAGCTTTCAATTTAGAAATCGATGATATCGACATTAATAACATAATAATGTCATTTAAACCTGGAACTAATGAAACACTTCGAAAGGAACTCATTGCACTAAATGATGAAACATCTAAATACACAGATGACCAATTAATACATGCTATACATTTATACTATAATACTCATGAAAAAATCCCAGAATTCAGCGAGTTTCAAAATCATAAAATCAATTCCTTGATTTATATTTATAGGTATAAATCATGGATTAATACTTTGCAATTAATGGGTTTTGATGTTACAGAACTATTGGATAAAAATAAAACATATGTTAAAGCAGAATTAGTTCAGTATTTAAAAACACTTGCGGAAGAGTTGGATCGAGTTCCAACAATAAAGGATATGGATAATAAACGTGGATATCCTACTGCAGCACCTTATCGTTCAATGTTTGGTTCATGGAACAATGCCCTTATAGAATGTAGTTTTGATGCAAATTATCAAACCTATACAAAATCTAAATTACTGTCATATATGAAATCATTCTATGAAAAGAATGGACGAGCTCCGATGATTAAAGATTTTGAAAATAATCCAGATAATCCAAGTCGTCGTGCATATACAGATGCATTTGGATCATGGAATAATGCATTACTAAAGTGCGGATTCAAAATAATTTATTCTAGCTTTACAGCCAAAGAATTAATAGATTATATCCACAAATATTACAAAAAAAATGGGACAATTCCCACGTATAATGATTTCCGCGATAATACCAATTATCCATCGCCGAATTCATATGAAAGAAAATTCGGATCGTGGAACAATGGTATAAAAGAAGCTGGTTATGAACCATATGTTCATACGCAAAAATATACAGATGATGAACTGATTGATTATATACGCGAGTTCTATTCCAATTATAATCGAATTCCATCATACAGTGATTTTTCCAAAAATCCAGAATATCCTTCAGCACGGACATATTCCGATAGGTTTGGCTCTTGGAAGAATACAATACTTAAATGTGGGTTTGAAGATTATCATCCAACAATTACAAAAGATGATTTAATTAGATATATTCAAACGTATTATGATGAATATGGACAAGTTCCAAAATATGATGATTTCCGTAATAATCCAGATTATCCATCACCGAATTCATATGAAAGACAATTTGGTTCATGGAGCAATGGTATAGTGGCAGCGGGATATGCTCCATATAAGCAGATGCATATCAATACTGATGATGAATTGATTGAATACATATATAAATTCAGTGTGAAAAATCAACGGTTACCTACATCGAGAGATTTTTCTAAGAATCCAGAATATCCATCAGCAAGAACATATTCTGAACGTTTTGGTTCCTGGAAAAAAGCATTGGAAATTTATCAGAAATCGAGGAACACCTAATTAACATACCATTTTGTGATTCCTTATCCGAAAGAGACAAATCTCTAGATTTGCCTCGCTTGTTCTGCTAAACCTTAGTTTTTTCTATTTTATTACGTTTTATTTACATGACACAAAAGTTCAGATGATATAACTCAATTGAAAAGTTCGAGTGAAATATGTCGATTGTATATTCAGGACACTGTAGACCCTGTCTATCTTGGAGGAAGTAAACTATAGAGAATTTCTTACTCTTAATACGAACTATTTGAAAAACTATGAGAACTTAGAAATAAAAAGTTTAAACTTTCCATGTGAGATTTTGACACATCTACTAGGTTCATCAAAAATAACTTTTCAAAAAAATCGGAATTAAGATCCCACACATTTTTAGCGGGAAATATGTGCTTGTATTAACTATATTACCCTGGCTTACACTATAAATATATTTGTACAATCTTTGAGAAGTTGTACTATCTTTTTTCGTGAACTGTGATTAATACCACCCATGTTTACACAGGTTAGATTCCGTATAGACTTTTCTCGCTTTCTTGAGAAGAAATCATCTGTTTTGTGACAAATAGTAGAGTATCGTACCAATCCATGCATCGAATGTATGGCATCTATTTCTGGTATCGCTTGTATGCGAAAACAATTGTATGATGCTTATTTTATTTTTATAGAAATTAATATATATAAATTAAATGCATATTATAATAAGTGGACTTGTTAAATGCATGCTGGTCAGAGACCATGTGTGTTGTTATTCTGGAAATAAGATGCTACAGTTGTAGTGCTATCCATTAAAATGATCAATGACAATTAGATTAATGCTCCACCCATTCAATAACATGACCGCTAAGAACTCTGCAGGGTGATGCCTCTTCAAGCTAGTTTTAGATTCAATTCCCCGAGCTTGCCGTGTTAATATAGTGATATTTGCCCGTTGTAACGCTTGGAGAGTAGTCGTGTGATCCATTATACCTAAATCGTTTGATTTGTGGTCTATGGACAAAATTTGCGCATATATCTCGGACATTTGTCAAGTGGTCTATGTGTAAAACTGAGTGCATGAATCTCTGACTTTGGTCATGTGGTTTATGTACTCAAAATCTTTCTAATTTTAAATATTCAAATGATTTAACTTAACTGAACATCTTGAAACAGAAACATATCTGAAAAGGGCAGAGGTATTTCATGTTGATTATTACAAATCTATAGATGATGTCAATTCTAATTCATATACGATAGGGGCCAAAACCTCGCCAATAAATAGTTATTGCTAAAATTCTCTACTTCCAAACTCAAATTTTCATAAATCGCAACGTAAATTCTCCATCGGCTGTAAGGTAATATTCAATATCCCTGTTACTACCGTCATGTGATCTCTTACCAACTAGTTTCCATTCAATCAAACTTTCAATTAATGAAGTAAAGCCACCATATGAAATCGATCTTTTGTTCTTACCAGAACCATTGATAGGAGTATACTCTTTATCCAACAAACCTTTCAAATCCTTTCTTGAAAGATATTTACCATCGAATTTGTCTAGAATTTTAAGAATCTTCACACGATTTGGGTTTTTCTTAAAATCTCCCATATGAACCTGTGGAATAGGTATTAATCTAGGATCACCTTTTCTACCAACATGATATGGTATAGCGTTTATCCACAATGCCATCATAAAAAGTCCAATTGAAAGACCCGTGGTTCCACTAGAAACATTGAAGTAATACTTAGCAATTTTATCTTTTTCATATATCGAAATAACAGCATCCCTTATGTAATCAAGAGTGTCATCAGTAATCTGGATAACCTCAATTCCATCTTCTACAAATGGACCTGCAATTTCATTCAGTTTTTCTATTGAGCTACGTATTGCCTTTCTTATAGCCTGTTTTATTTCATCCTCTGAATCTTTAAAAATATCTTCCTCAACAATTACGTACAATTTAGTAGCATACGATATATGTTTGCTTGCTATTGGAAATATTTTATGGATACTTTCTCCAGCAGTTAATATGTGGATGCGTTTTTCTTGTTCCATAATTAGCCCTCTAAAAAATATGTCTAATTAAAAATAGATTAATCTACTACTTAATAGTTTTTATCTAAATAATATTGATATTGAATATTCTTTATAGTACAGTTTGATGACAGGAAACAAAATTCAATCGGTAAACTGGCATATTACTGGCAAATGCAACTACAACTGCAAATTCTGTTACGTACAGAAGCTCAATGCTGAGATCAAGGATATTGAAACAGCATATCATATATTACATAAATTAAGGCACACCAAAACAGATCAACTGGATATCCAGAAGATAAATTTTGTAGGTGGTGAGCCATTTCTTCATCCTAATTTTGATGAAATCCTATCAATGGCACATGACATGGGATTTGTTACTTCTATTGTTACAAATGGATCATTCATAAACAGCAGTAACATAGCAAAGATTGCTGAACATGCTGACTGGATTGGTATTTCTGTAGACTCTATTGATAACCAGGTAGAGGCAGAACTCGGAAGAGGCTGGGGAAAACATGTAACTCACGCTCTGGAAGTTTCAGAACTTGTCCATGATTACGGCATGAAACTGAAAGTGAATACAACAGTAACAAGACTAACCTACGAAGAGGATATGCATCATCTGATAGAAACAATGGATCCCCATAGATGGAAGATCTTCCAGATGCTCCATATCGAAGGCCAGAATGATTCATGTGTCAATGATTTGTCTATAAGTGATCAACAGTTTGAATCTTTCAGAATACATCATCAAGATGTTCGCCTGCAGAGCAATAAAAAGCCTACTTTTGAATCGAACGATGATATGATTGGTTCTTATTTAATTCTTGATCCAGCAGGAAAGGTGTTGTCTAATAGTGATGGGAAATATACTCCATTTGAACTTGATGAATTCCTCTTAAATCCTGCAGTTGTAATTGATTCAAAGAAATATGTAGAAAGGGATGGTGTCTATGCCTGGTAAAGCTAAAGCCACCCTATCCCTTAGAAGATTTTGTTTTACAGGAGTTCGAGGTGTGGGTAAAAGTACTATAATAAATCGAATACGTTCGAGAATTCCAGACATTAAATTTGTATCTGGATCAAACTTACTTCACGAAATGATGGGTGAAGATTATAGAAATTTTGAGTATTTACCAGAGGAAGAGAAGTATGCTTTAAGAATTAAGCTCAATTGTCTGCTGCAGGCCAGACAGAAAGATGAAGCATATGATTTGGTTGTAGATTCACATCTTACAGTATTCAATTTAAAGACACATGTAATTGATACGATCTTTACTGAGAAAGATTTTGCTTTTTATACCGACATCATTTTGCTAGACTCCTATCCTGAGAAGATACACGACCATCGCATCAGAGATCTCTCTAAAAAACGAATTATTGACAAGGAAATCATCGCAAAAGAACTTGATTTTGAAAGGAGGATTGCTTCTGAGATATCAGAGAAGTATGGAATAAAACTTCATGTGATTCAGATGGGTGAGGATGCTGCACTGAATTTAGAAAAGATTTTGGCAATAAGTTAAAAACTCTATCTTTATTTTCTTGGATAATAATTAAATAATTAGACTGTATTTGTTATGTTGATTGTAGGGAATGGTGTAAATGCAATTTGAGAAAAATGTAGTTAAACAGTTTTTATGGGAATCTTATAACATCGATTCAAGAAAACATTTGTATAAAATAATTAATGAGGTTGATGATGAAACTCGTAAAGAAGTTGGAAAAAATAGGATTCTTCAGGACCTGTTTCTTCTTAGAAGAGGAAGAGATCCTGGATTCGCATTTCATGTATATGGATTAATAAAAAAAGATGAAAAAGCTTTCCAAAGTACAGCGTTCTATATTCAAAAATTGTTATTAGAAGGGTCATACTTTGATGAAAATCAAATATTTAGCCCATGCACATCGAACCCAAAACTGAACAAGGATAGAACAATAGTTGATGGCAGCCTAAAGCATTCTTTTCATCTACCCATTTATTTCGAAGAACGGGGAGATGGTCATGTAAATTTCAGGATGAAAGATTCTATTGACAGCATTAAATATTCTGAAAACGAAAGTAAAAAAGGAAGCCTTGAATACTTCAATCAACGATATGAATTTGCTCTTGAAAATAAAGATGAACTTACAGCAGATGCAGTTAGAGACCTTATTCAGGAATACAGTACAAGTTATTATTCATTTGACTATTTTACAAAGAAGCAAAAATTCTATTGGGATTCTGCTACTCAAATGAAAGAAAAATACGAATACAGCAAGTATTTATCGGAAAATATCATCAACCAGAATTTATACCACAGAGATCATGCTTATTCTGAACGTGAATTAGCTGTAACTATTTTGGGATTGGGTTTAGAAGAAGATTTTCTTAAGATTTTGAATAATTATGGGTTGGAAGTAATTACAGAAGATTCAAAAGTAAGATACTCTCCGATCTATATTAAATTTTTAATGGATGCATTTTCGATCAGTTCTACAATATGGTTTAATTCTCTATCGTTGAATGAAAAAGAAAATTTGTTGAATGGTGTATATTCACTTAATCAGGATACATTCATAGACTATATTTCAATTTTGAATGAAAAAGAAAAAAGCAATTTTATGATAGATTATCTTTCATTAAATATGTACCAAAACGGGTTCATGGACATTGTAGAATCAATCTGGATCTACAAGTACGAAAATGCAAAAGATAATTATGATAAAGCAAGTTGCTTGAATAAACTTGGAGATATCTACAGAGAGAAAATTGAATATGAAAAAGCATATACAAACTATGAGCAATCGCTTGAATATACCTCAAAACTGCCACTCATTGACAGGAAAAAGAGTAGAAAACATTATGGTCTGCGGTCAAGTCCACAATATCTACACATTCTCTCATTGTTAAGAATTGCAGAAATGGAGTATCTTCTTGGCTACAATGATGCTGAAAAACATATTCAAGAGGCAACTAATAGAATCAACAGAATTGATATTCAGTCAAAAATAAGCTTAATGTGGAATCTTGCTTGCACCTGCAGAAGAGCTAGCCAGTTCGAAAAGGAATATGATTGTCTGGATATCTTGGCTTCTTTGGGAGAAAACAAGAGAGAAGATCTTGTAGATAAAGCAGACTCCAGATTAGATCTGATGAATCAGTGCGTTTTGGAATCTGGAATGCTGGATCAAAATAAGTTATATGAAATTGAACAGGAAGAAAAATCCCAAAAACTGGTATCAATTGCAAATGTTCTGAGGAATTCATTCCAGTTTGAACGTGAAGCTATGTATTTGAGTACTGCATTGAAAATACATGAAAACACAGGGATAAAATATGATATTGCAGTATCTAAGTACAATAATGGCAATTTAGCGGAAGCAAAAGGTCTTTTTGAAGAATTGTCTTCGTGTTCGGAAACAGATGTAGCAGTAAAATCACAAATATACCTTTCTTTAACATACCACCATATCAGCACCGAGCTCAATGATCTGGAAAGAATTGCCGATGCTTTTCTTCCTTTTATTCTATCTTTAAGTGCCTTGAAAGATGATGCTGAAATAAAAAAGGAGTTTAAACAAGAAGATATCGATATTGTCGCAGGATTACTTAAAAGAGCAGCTATGGAAGATCTCCAACCTGTTATTGAGTTATGTACAACTAATGTGATGTTATTGAAAAAGCATGAAATACTAACACAGCTATTTGAATTTATTTTGGCATTAAGTGCAGATAACTGCCCTCAAGATGTTCATTTAGCTCTTACTTATAGTGTAATTGTGGGTTTGTTCAACAAAGGGCTAACAGATGAAGCAGTAAATTTATCAATAAAATCTATTGAACACTTTAATGCTGATGAAATGAAAATTGGTGCATTGGACACGACTGCAAATTTATATTTCCTTTTGGGACAACACAAAAAATCAATAGACTATCTTAACAAAGCTTTCGAAATTAATTCTAATCATGTAAATCTATGGAAAAATCAAGCTTTAAATTATGAGAAGTTGCTCGATTTCAAAAAGGCTGAAGAGTGTATTGATAAGGCATTGGAAATAAATCCAAATTATCCAGGCCTTGAAGGATTAAAAGAAAAATATAATCGTCTAAAGAAGGACACAATCAATTTCATTAAGCTAAACGATGATGACGTGACTAAGTTCTTCATGAGTGCTGAACGTCTAACTCTTGATCTTTCCAAGTCTATCAATGAAGATGAGTTTGATTTTACACTGGCTCTTGTTAGCTATGGAAAAGGATTGGAGAGTATGCTTCATAATAATATATCACAACCATTGAGGAAGAAGATTCACAAAAAGCACGGGGTTTTGGACAAAAATCAAATTAAGAGTTTGCCTTATAGTCTTCAGCAGATTCTTGGTAAAAAAGAGAAAACGATATCTTTAGGATCCTGGCAGTACGTCATGAAGGATTGTAGAAAATACATCAATAATCCAATTGTAGTGGAATGCAGGAATTATTTTGCAGGTAAACTCAACAAAAACAAGGATATTATCTTTGCATCATCTAAAGTCGTTTCTGACTATAGAAATGGATCTGCGCATCACACATCAAAAACAATAGATGAGATTATGGGTGATAGAAAGGTCATTGTTGACAAAATAAACAATGTCATTGATGTGTTTTACTGAACAATTGTTCAAAAGAGAATAATAAAAATTACATTAGAATTTTTAGAGAAACTATAATAGGTGAATTCCAATGTCACTAAGAATTAAAGCTCCCGTTCATAGCAATACCCAATACAAAATTTACCTTGATATGGATAATGTAATCACCGATTTTGATAATGCCTGCAACAGTATTTCTTCTGGACTTATCAAATTGCACAGTTCAGACAGAGATGAGTTCTGGAAGATAATCAGATTCCAAGGAATCACTTTTTGGTCAGAGATGTCCTGGAAAGAAGATGGTAGAGAGCTTGTTGATTATCTGCTGAATTACAATACAACAATACTTTCAGCACATCCAAATCCAAAAAGAGGAAGCGTAGCAGAATTCAGTAAAAAAGGAAAATATGACTGGCTGGCCAGAGAGATTGGCAAGGACTTTGCGGATAAAGCCATTATATGCAGACGTTTGGATAAAAAGATGTATTCTTTCCCCGATTGTATCCTTGTGGATGATAATGCAGAAAATATTGAAAACTGGGAAGAAGGAGGAGGAATTGGTATCCTGCATTATGCTACTGAAAATACTATTGATAAATTAGAGCAAATATTTGAGGAAATGAATTTGCTTCATTAAAGATAGAACCGATAAAAGGTTTGTGACAGCAAAATTCTTTTAATTCATAGATTTTTATTTGATTTTAATTACCATTTGTTTAAAAAAATCAACTAGTTTAAGTAAATTTATCATTTACATCATAGAAAATATTATAATTGCAGTTTTGTATTTTAAAAGGAATGTGTACATATGGAAACTGAGCCACAAGACCAACTATTACAAATCCCTCTATCTGATCAAAAACTCTACAAAATGTCATATGGAGCCTTTAAGCTGAAAAAAAATGTTGACATATTAGAGACTTTAAAACGAAATAAGTGGATAGCACTTCATGAAGGTATCGAAAAAGGACAGGCCGAGAAATTTAAAAATACATTGAATGAAGGCGATTATGTATACATTAATGTTGGCGGGGATGACGTTTATTCAATAGCTAAGATCAAACCTGGTTCATGGCAATATGTTCCAGAAGACATTACTGGTGAATCTGGCTGGATTTATAGAGAAGTGGAATACATTAAATCTGCAATCAAAAAATATCCATACGGGATCAAACAAAAAAGGAAGGATATCTATCCAAGTGGTAACAGCACTTTGACAGAGATTACTCCTAGAGACCTGAATGAAGCTAATGAGATATTATTCAAACCTTATTTTGGTGTAGAGTTCATGTCCGATAAAGTACCGCCTGTAAAAAAGGAAACTGAACTTCCAAAGTATCCATGTAACATTATACTGTATGGTCCTCCTGGTACAGGAAAGACCTTCAATACTATTGATAGAGCAGTTGAGATTATCACTGGTTATAGTGCAAGTCATGATGAGAATAAAGAGGTTTTTGATTCTTTAAGAGAAGAAGGGCAGATAGAATTCGTTACGTTCCACCAGAATTATGGTTATGAGGATTTCATGGTAGGTATTCGTCCAGACCTCGATGACTCTGATCTTAAGTTCAAAAGGACAGAAGGAATATTCTACAAATTATGTAAAAGGGCAGAGCAGAATTACTTGCAATCCCAAAACATGGTTGATGCATTAAGGCCCTTCGATGAAGTTTTCTTCGAGTTTATGGAACCTCTAATAACTGAGAATAAAGAAATTGAAGTGAAAATGCTTTCTGGTAAAGTTTCCTTTTGGATTACAGACATCGATATGGATAATGGCAACATAAGCTTTAGAAATAGTGTCTCAACATCCCGCAAGCTAACTAAATATCAACACACTTCGAGGACTTTATGAAGGAACCAGAGAACTTAACGGTGGTTTCAGGGCTTATTTTGATCCATTGGTTAATGAATTACTGGAAAGAGGAAAAGAAGTTGCAACACAGGTTCCACTAAAAAGATACGTCCTTATAATAGACGAGATCAACCGAGCTAATATATCAAAGGTCTTTGGTGAATTGATCACACTTCTGGAAGAAGATAAGCGCATTGGTGCTAAGAATGAGCTTAAGGTCAATATTCCAAATGAAGATCGAGTTTTTGGGGTACCTCCGAATGTTTATCTTATAGGAACCATGAACACCGCTGACAAGTCGATTGCATTGATTGATATTGCACTTAGAAGGCGTTTTAAGTTCATTGGATATTTCCCCGATTATACCTTGTTATTAGATGAGCAACGCAGTATTCTCAGGCACATAAACAAAGAGATACACGACCGCAAGAAGTCGGCGGATTATCTTATTGGCCATGGCTATTTTATGAACAGCATTGATATAGCTAAGGTCCTTCGCAATAAAGTGATTCCACTTCTTATGGAATACTTCTCAGGAAAGACCGATATCGTTGAGGATATCTTCAAAGGAAGCGGCTGGTCAGTGAAATATGATACTGAACAATACAACTGGCAAATACAGCAGTAGTCCCATGAAAGAGATATTTGAATACGGTGAGCAGGTCAAAGTTCCTGACCGAGTTTCTCTTGAATCATATTTGTATTCCTTATGGCGGGAATACAAAGAGGTATGGCCACTTAAAAAAGAAAAGGAAACTATCGAAAAGAGGAAGAAGTATCAGCCATTTCTGAGCTTTGATGGGGAACTGGCCAGAGCAAGGAACTACATAGGCTTCATTCATTTTGAGGACTTCAAAGTAGAGATATTTCCGAAGGTCTTCAAAAATACAACTAATATTAGCAGAGAGCTTATGCATTGCCATTTGTTCTATTGGTTCAGTTACTGTAATAGAGTAAAGTTCCCGTTCAATCAGGCTTTTCTTGATCGATGTGAAATATATGAACTGCCGGAACTTATCATATACTTATTTGCAAATCAAATACATGAGGTTGTAAGCAGTCAGCCTTACTCTGCTTATGAAGAAGTGTCTGAGGCTTTACAGACACCACGTGGCCGGATAAATTTCACCCGTTATGTGAACCGAATATCATATTGTAATTATCATCAGATAGATTGTGATTATGAACCGTTTGTGTTTGACAATTCGCTGAATCGTATAATCAAATATTGCACTAGATTATTACTTTCAAAGGCCAGAATCCCTGAAACCCAGAGATTATTGAATGAGATAATTTTTGTGCTGGATGAAGTGGATGATCAGGTATGTTCCTCGCAACAACTCTCAACCCTCCAAATATCCCCCTTATACGGCGATTATGAAGAGATAGTCCATATATGCAGTATGATACTGGAAAACCAGGTATATTCCCATGAGAGCTACGATATGAGGAATTGGAATCTGTTATTCCCTATGGAACTTATCTTTGAAGAGTTCATAACAGGCTTTATACGAAAACATTTCAGTGACAGGTTCAAGGTGGAAGCTCAAAAATCAGACCTTTATCTGCATGATGACCCTAAAACATTCAATCTCCAGCATGATATCCTGCTCATGAACAAAGAGACTGGCGAGCAGATAATCATCGATACGAAATACAAACCTCGCTGGGATCTGGATAATAGTGATTCAAAGAAAGGCATATCTCAATCTGATATGTATCAGATGGTCAGTTATGCTTACAGAAGAGGAACAGAGAAGGTTTTGTTGATATATCCAAATACGTCTGAGGAACTGGCAGAAGATTTTGTTTTTGTCGTTAAGCAGGGTGGTACGGATAAGAGTATTAGGGTAAAAGCGGTTGATGTGCCATTCTGGTCTATGGATGGACATGAGTGTGTTGACGAAAGGCTTAAGGTCAAGTTGAAAGAGACTTTGTATGGTGAGTTCTAATCCCCATGTTAGTCTCGTTTAAGCTGCACAAGTGTTTCACAAAGACTGCATATATGTTCCATTTGATCACATATATTTATACTAAAGCTTACACTGAATCAAAAAACTTCACAGCAAAGTTACAGAAATCGATAATAACATCTCTATCTAATTCGAATTCCTTTCTGTTACCTAAATAATTATGGCATGTTGGAGTAATTGCTTTACCATTCTTAAGCTCTTCATATGAAATGCATTTAATGTGCTTCTTTGACACGACAACGAAATAACAATTTTCATATGGATAATCTGCAAGCTTGTCTTTTTTAAAGTTAAATTCTTCACTTTTTCGAAATTTCACTTCAATAAAAAAGACTTCGTTATTTTTTTGGATTACGAAATCAGGCATACGTTTTATGTTTTTTGCCACATCACTTCTTACACCTTTTAATAGGTTCATTATTCCTGGAACTGTATTTTCCATTCCGTACCTGAAAACTGAATAATTCAGGGACAAAAAGAGTTCTTCAATTAGAGTTTCAGCAATTCTGCCTTTGATCATACTCTCTTTGTAATAATACTCTCTTTTTGATAAGCCGTTTTGAGTATTATTTTCAATAATTTTCTTGTTGTTTAATCCATCATCTGATTCTTTGATTTTATTATTGGAACTTGCAAACTCTTTTTGGTGCTTTCGGCATAAAGCACTGTTGTATTTGTTCATTGAATAATCATATTCTTTAGAGGTAATTGCTTCTTTGCACTTTGAACAGAAATAACTCATAAAAATCACCTAATCTCCTTTGTATTCAAAGTCTATATATATTTAGGTAGATGGTTATATTACATATATTTCTCTTGATAATTACTAAAAAAGCAAACATTTAAAGCTTTCAACTTTTCAAGTATGTTCAGAAAACTTTTGAAATAGACTTAAAATAAATCCCATAAATGAATATAGAGGTATAGATTGTCCCTACCTACATTTAATATACAAGTGCTACTAAAATAAAATAAAATAAAATAAAATAAAATAAAATAAAATAAAATAACTTACTATGTGTTAACTGTAGCAAATCAAATTCAATTTCATTCTCTTTGTTGGTAACTAAAATGTCATATGAAAAAATAGAACATCTTAAGTTGTCTGTATCAGAAATCAACAAGCAGAATCGCTTAATATTCGTGGGTGTTATACTAACTCCTTTAATTATTGGGATATTTATAGTTAAAAGTGCTAGGCAAAAAAAGAATAAATTACAAAAGTCAATAGAAAGTACTATTCACGAAGTTAAAAAAGAGAACGAAACTCGAATCAAGGAATTAGTTAATATCTATGATTCTATAAGTGCTACATTTTTTATTTACCACAAAAGAAGTGAATCAATCAGAAAATGCGATCAGTGTCTTAATGATCTTCAATTCCTTAACAAAAACAGAACATTGTTTATGGATTCCTTTTATAAAGCAATTACCGAATCAATTGGCACTATCAGCACACTAAAAAATGACTTTCAAATTTACGACAATGCTGCTTTTGTCCAAAAAAGAATGTCAGAATATGATTATCTGTTCAGGAAATCTCCTTTTCCATTAGATCAATCTCAAAAGGTTGCCGTTGTAACGGATGATACTCATAACTTAGTTGTTGCTGGAGCAGGTTCAGGTAAGACAGAGGTTCTGATTACAAGAATTGCATATCTAATTGAACGCAAACCGGATACAATAGATCCTAAAAGAATTCTCGTTCTTGCTTTTCAAAACAAAGCTGCTAAAGAAGTACATGAGAGACTTCATTCAAGATTCGGTTTTGATGTCAAGATCAAAACATTTCACTCATTGGGTCGAGAGATTCTAATGAAAGTACATCGAGATTCTGGAATGGATACACCTCTAATTGCTGATGAAAATGAACAACGACAGCTCGTTCTTTCACTTTACAATGAAAAATTGATGGATAATAGGTTTCAAAATGAGATCGTTAACTACATGAAAGCATATGGAGACAGCGAAATACGCAAGTTGAAATCTGATTTTGATGAAAAAAAGAAATATTACGAATATATGCGTAATTTGACTTATAAAGCCTTAGATGGTACCATAGTGAAAAGTGAAGCTGAAAGAGAGATTCTTAACTTTTTTGTCACTCATGATCTAAATGGTAGAAGAATGAAAGTTCTATACGAAAGTCCGGCTGAATGGATGACGTATAAAAAAGAAAACGGAGATATTCAAGTTCCAAAACCTGATTTTTTCTTTCCAGATTATGATATTTATCTTGAACACTGGGCTATAGACGAATATGGAAAGGTTCCTGAATGGTTTGAAGGGACCAATCCTTCAAAAGTCTATAAAGAAGGCATGAAACAAAAAAAGAAGACGTTTGCAGAACAAGAAAAATATTTGCTTGTAGAAACTACACATAAAGATTTTAAACAAAATGGCTTTATTGAAATTTTGAAAGATAGATTGCTAAATGCATTAAATGACAACAATCCTGGAAAAGATTTTGAGTTCACTAATATTTCATATGACAAACTTGTGAAACGGGTATGGGAAGATTGTGTAGTTTCTGTAAAAAATATTCCTCATCATATTGGTAACTTTATAACCATAGCTAAAACTTACAATTTAGCTCCTGGAGAAATAGAAAAAAGAATTAAGAATGAACCCTGGTCCCTGAAACAAATAAAATTTACGAATATAGCTCTTAATATTTACTCAAGCTATGAGAACAGACTGCGGTTTGAGAATAAAATAGATTTTTCAGATATGATTAATCTTGCAGTCAAAAATCTCAAGCAAAATGAAGGTCTCTACAAAAACTGTTTTGACCATATTCTTGTTGATGAATATCAAGATATCAGTCAACAAAGGTATGAACTCATCAAATCTTTAATGGATAAAAATGACGGTTGTAAATTATTTTGCGTCGGAGATGATTGGCAGAGTATAATGGCTTTTTCGGGTTCAAATCTTGATTTTTTCGTTCATTTTGAAAAGTCCTTTGATCATCCTTCAGTAACATATCTTACTGTGAACTATAGAAGCTTCAAGTCAATTGTGGATACTGGAGCAGAAATTATAAAACATAATGGAGATTCACAGCTTAAAAAGGATGCATTTGCTCAAAATAATGCTACGGCACCTATAAAAGTTTATATTTCGGTCCACAACTCCAAATCGGTGAATGATTACTATACACAGGTTGCTCAACATTGTGTCAGTATCATAGGTGGTTACCTGCAAAAAGGATATGATCCACAGGAAATCATAATCCTTTCAAGGATAGCCAATAGTCCTATAATGAAAAAGAAGTTACAAGAATATTCTGCAATCTGTGATGTACCTATTTCTTTTGAGGCAAAATCAAGGAACAAAATTCGTTTTATGTCTGTTCATGCAAGTAAAGGCTTGCAAGCAAGAGTTGTATTTTTGCTCAACGTCGTAGAAGGACTATACGGTTTTCCCTGTAAAAAGGAAAATCCAGATATTTTTGAGCCTGCTATAAAAGGAAGGAAAAAAGATAAGGAAGAAGAGGAAAGAAGACTTTTCTATGTTGCAGTAACCAGAGCAAAGGAAGATCTGATCATTTACAGCCAAATAGGTTCTGAAAGTAAGTTTCTTGAAGAGATAAAGAATCATGTTATTGTGAAAAATTTACGAAATTGAAACCATGTGTCACTAATCAAAATAGTTCAATTTGAAGAACATGATTGAATAAAGAATATAGCTATTTATATATAGTAATAATTAATATTTTTTATGTATTGTATTATACTGAGATGTTGGATCTATGGATTATAAGGCCGCTTTAATGGATGAAATTCCATCTAGTAAATTTAAACTCAGGTTTGATTTGCCTTATGTTCCAATATCCCATTTTGCTAAACAATTTTATTGTGAACAACAATTGGATTATGAATATACTCATGGTAAAACTCTCACGGAAAAAGAGATTGAAGGTACAATTATCCATGAAGAGGTATTCTCCAGTGAAGAAGTAAACCTAGAACAATTAATCGAGTATATTGACAATACTGCTTTTTGTATGTGCACTTTCCCCGTATACTTTGAAATAAATGAGGTCTTGTTTGGTGGTTCACCAGACAAATTGGTTTTTTTGAAGGGCAAACCAGTCTTTCTAATTGAATTAAAAACAATATCTGGTAATCCCTACAATCTTTATAAGAATCAAATAATTCAGACAGAGGCTTATGCTTTTGCACTTGAACAAATGGGATTTAACTGCGAGGAATTATCTATCTTCCTGATTTCTATTGATTCGTTCTCATCTACATTATATGGAAAAGAATGTATAGATATCATAACCAATGAGTTCGAGCAACTTATCTGTACAAATCAGTTTGTGGATAAAGATTCTATTGATAAGATACGAAGTCGGCTTCCATGTGAAGCGGTGATACATAAAATAAATTTAAATTACCCCCGTTTTCTCGAAGATATAAATAACTCAACTATGTATTGGAAAATGGAAAGAAACGCAATAAAAATGGGATCTCTACACAAATGTAATCAGTGTCCCTACTCCAGAGAATGTCCACGCTATGATAAAAAATGGTCAATTGAAGAAGATAAAAAATTGGCTGAAGAGTATTCTAAAGGAACATCGATAGAAGATATTGCGAATATGCTTGGAAAAACAATACTATCCATAAATAATCAATTAACACGACAAAAATATCCTAAACATGGACGTAAATGGTCTGAACGAGATATCAAAAAATTAACTAAATTGTTTTTAGAAGAACATTAACCTTATTGTAGATTTTTGTAAATCTGCAGGTAAGGAATAAAAATGAATTTGTCTGAACTTAAACAAGACATAATAGTTGAAAAATTATTCGCTTCGGTAAATCCTTCACCAAGTACATGGCAAGGATATTTGACCGCTCTAATGCACTACTGCAATTATATGGGAATGAATCCAAGTCAGATGATAGAACAAGCGAACACTGACATTAAAAGTGGAAAGTTGATGACAGATCGTGCAATATTTGTACAGATTCCTGGTTTTAGGAAATATCTGCAAAAACAAGTACGTTCATGCACAGGCAAGCCATTGACACAAAGTTCTGTTTCTCTATATGTTGGTAAAATCTTGACTTTTTATAGTTACTTCTACATTGAAACACCAAAACAACCACGCAATTCAAACAGGACAAACAAGGCACAGAAAGAAAACCTGAAACGTCCAGATAAGGAACTTATCCAAAAAGCGTTGAGTATAGCAAGTATTCGCGACAAAGCAGTAATGCTAACTGGTATAAGTTCTGGAATGGCAGCAAATGAAATTGCAAGTTTGACTGTGGAACAATTCAATGAAGGCTATGATTCAGAAACAGGAATAACGACTTTTGATATGAGAAGGCAGAAAGTTGGAACTGACTTCATAACTTTCATTTCGCCAGAGGCGAGCAATGCTATTCTAAGTTATTTGGAATGGAGAAACAGACCACCTGCAGGAAGTGAAGAATGCAACCAGATGGAATACGAGAAGCGAAAAGTGACAAATGATAGCTACTTGTTTCTCAGGACTAAGGTCAATAAAGAATATCTTCTTACACGAGATGAAAATCAACGTAGATTAACTAAGGCTAATATTATCCAGGCTTACAAGAGGCTAAATGAAGATTTGGGAACTACAACAGAAGCTGGCATGTTCAATCTATTAAGGTCTCACAATATGAGAAAATTCTTCAATACACAGTTGAAGAATGAGGGAATGGATGGAGATTTGATAGAATACATGATGGGACACAAGCTTTCAGGTTCAAAGTCTCATTACTATGAAGGAGATCCGGAAAAGCTAAAAAAGATATATGCCAGGTATGTTCCCTTTTTGACTATTTCTAAAGAAGTTGATGTAGCAAGCAGCCCTGAGTTCCAGGAACTGAGGGAAAAATACGAAACCGAAAAGGCAGCAAAGGAGCATTTCAAAACAGAAAAATACGAATTAGAATCCATGAAGGGTGAACTGGAGAAATTCCAAAAAGCAATTGAATCAATGAGTCAATAAAATAAAAGAATACGAGCCCTTTGTGGGATTACAACAATCATCTTTTGAACTAGAAAAAGTAGACTTCGGCAACAATATGCAGACTATTAAAGCTCTTGCATATGTTGTCTTACAATCTCAAAGTTGTGCAAATTTTCAATAACCTCATAATAAGGAAATGAATGTTTTGTGAATGGTGGATTGTATCCTGACCTATAAAATAAAAAGAGGTATATGAATACAATTTCGAATTGCAGTGAACCGTCATGTTCACAAAGATTATAAACGATTATAAACAAACAACTGCCAAATTTAAAAATATTATGGAGATTTAATCTTTATGATTTCTTTAGAACAGATATATCATTCAATCATCAATACCCAACCAATTTATTATGTGCTTGGCCTATCCATAGTATTATTAGTAGTTGCATTAAGTAGTTTTGGATATACTATAAAAAGAAATCGTAGATTGGACAAAGAAAATCCAAATCAGAAAGTGCTTAATTTTGCATCATCAATCAAAATAAGCAAAATAATGATTGAACATGAATCCAGCAATGAGAGTGATGCAGAGTTACAATATTTCATAGATGAGATTACAAATAGTTATGGCAGTAAAAAAATTAGTCTTTACAAAAAACTCATAAAAGTACATGATGAAAAATGGAGGTCTGCTTTAAAAAACAAAAAAGTAACTAATAATCCGGGCATAGTTACAACTTATTATTGCGAGCATTACAGTGAGTTAATTAATAAATTAATTGAAATGCAGGCAGATCATGATACTATATATCCAGTATTAAAATCGTTTGCAGATAATAGTAATTATTTATTAGAGCCACTTAAAGGCGACATGATAACTTATAAGCAAGAAAAACTCTGCATTTTAAATCAATATATTCTATATATTAATAGTTCGATGGAAAATGGGAATCATGATATTTTTCGGTCATGCATAGAAATGTTTTTTGAAGATATGGCAGTTTCACTTGAATTATATGACGATGCGGAGATTTACATGTATTATATATACAAACTAGATCAATCCATAGAATCTGCCTGCAAATTGAATTTTGAGGTCGCGTTTATATCTTCACGCTTATTTAGTGCGGGAAAAAAGCTGTTCTGTGCAGGATACATTAAAAGTTTTGATTCTATCATAACTGTCTTTGAAAATATAATAGATGAAACCTTGAATAATTTCAAAGGATTATTCTTAGAGGAGAAAAATGATGAGGAAGAGCAAAGACTTAAAATAATTCTTATCTGGACTCAAAGGTACTTATTATATTTTATTAGTAATACACAATATGATTTACCTGAAAAGTGTTCTAAAAAAATAGAAGAGATACTTTGCAAAAATAAAGGCAAACAACATTACAATCTGGCTCTGGCTCATTCTGTTCCTAAAACAGCTGAATTGCTTCGTGAAGATAAGGATTCATGCGAACGTTTGTTGAATAAATCTAATATGCTATTTGGCACACACTATTAAATATATAATACTTTGTTTCAAAACTAAATCGTTCATCCATATTGCAAATGAATGTGTTTCTTATTCACAAACAGTGCCCATCAGCCCACCATCTCGTAACAACTGCAAGATTGAGAACAGAGATCCCGGCGATAAATAATCAATAACTAACTCCCAAATAAAGGAAGGATTTCCAACAACCTTCTTTAAAATCCTTTTTTCATTATATACTAATTCTGTTTTTATTGCATCTAGTGCAGGTGTGGAAATATTTTTCCAATTAGTTTGACTAATTGGAAATATCTTAAGGGTATTTAGCGTTTAATTTATGGTGATCTCGGATTTATCTTTGGTACTGTTATATTAAGATTATAAAATATAGCTGATAGTGTTTTTCTATTTTTTTGTTTTGTTTTCTCAGAAAATATTCTCTCTGAAAATACCTGATAATGATTTATTTCGATTTTCTGAATCTTCGCAGAGAACATTCTCATTGAAAATACATATTAATGCTTATTTCCAATTTTCAATGTATTTATTCACATAATAAATCAAAAGAAGCTCTTAAATGCCTTTGAATTGTAACATATATAAACAATTAAAGCTTTTGAAGATATATTCACTAAAATATAATACAAATTCAACTTTAAATATTATCATTTAGTGTAGAGATAGATTGATAAAAGAAACAATAAAACAATATTAAGAAACGGTCACATCAGGTATTGATACTACCTGACGCAACACGAAAAATAGAAATACCCACCTGAAAGTATGTATTTCTCTTACATGTCACAAGCATAACATGCTAATGAGTAATTGTGCATATGCTATATATTAATATAACGATAATAAGTTATCATTAATTCTGTTTTTGGTGTTTTGTGACCTTTCTAAGGACGGATAAATGGATACAAAATTAAATCAAATAATCTTCTTCAAAACCTTAGCATTGGTAGTGATAGGATGAGTGTGACCAAAATTGAACATGATCCTATAGTCAAAAATCTCTTTGCTTTGGCTAATTTGTCAGATAGTACCAAGGGAGGATATATGACTGCTCTAAGGCATTATGTGGAATACACAGATTTAGTTCCCAGCCAGTTGATTGAAAAAGCCAATGATGACATTAAATGTGGTAAGTTAATGATAGAGCGTGAAATCTTTGTACAAATCCCTGGCTTTAGAGAGTATTTAAAAACGTGCAAGAATAAACATACAGGTAAACCATTAACACCGAGTGCTATATCTCTCTATGTTGGCAAAATTAGGACCTTTTACGGTTACTTCTATATAGAGACACCAAAGCAACCATGTAATTCAAATAGGACAAACAAAGCACAAAAGAAAAATCTGAAACGACCTGACAAGGAACTTATTCAAAAAGCTTTGAGCATTGCAAGTCCTCGTGACAAAGCAATAATGCTAACTGGACTTAGTTCAGGAATGGCAGCCAATGAAATTGCAAGTCTGACTGTCGAACAATTTCAAGAAGGATACGATCCCAAGGCTGGAATAACAACTCTCGATATGAGACGACAGAAAGTTGGAACTGATTTTGTAACTTTCCTATCTCCTGAAACCAGTAGGGCAGTTTTAGATTATCTTGAGTGGAGAGAAAGGCCACCATCAGGAAATGAAAAATGTGATATTTTGGAACATGAAAAACGCATTATCACGCCAGATAGCTATCTTTTTCTTAAGGACAAGATAAACAAAAAGTATCTTCTTACACGAGATGAAAAACTGCGCAGATTAACAAAGGCTAATATTATCCAAGCTTATGGTAGAATAAACAAAGATTTGGGCATTTCAACAGAGAAGGGTGTGTTCAATATTTTGAGATCTCACAATATGAGGAAATTCTTCAATATACAATTAAAGAATGAAGGCATGGACGGAGATTTGATAGAATACATGATGGGACACAAGCTTGAGGGTTCTAAATCTCATTATTTTGAAGGTAATCCTGTAAAACTAAAGGGAATATATTCCAAATATGTCCATGCTGTTACCATCTCTAAAGATATTGATGTAAAGAGCAGTCAAGAGTTCCAAGATCTGGTGGATAAATATGAAACAGAGAAAGCCGCAAAAGAATACTACAAGTCTGAAAGATGTGATTTAGAAAACATGAGAAATGAACTTGTAAAGTTCCAGCAAGCAATAGACTCAATGAATGAAGTAACTTGTATTAGTTAATTGAAAGCAGTTGAATCTCTGAGAATTAACTGTTATTCTTTTTTTGGTTTATATATTTTTTATCACAATCAAACTAGAAGAACTGCAATCAAGTAAGCTCATGATTTATTAATAATTCCAGTTCTCATGACTAACAGGCAATTGATTCAACTTATCCCTATAGAACTGCCATTTAGGCATGAATTTATCCAGTAAAGAGATAAAGTGTGCATTATGCTTATGCTCCAGCAGATGAGCCATTTCATGCACCACTATGTATTCGAGGCATTCATGAGGTTTCTTGGCAAGCTCAGTATTAAGCATAATGTTTCCAGCTCTATGGTTGCAGCTTCCCCATTTAGTTTTCATGCGTCTCACAAATAACCGTTCTACCTTTACACCCATTAATGGTTCCCATTTTTCAATTAGGGGATAAGTAGCTTTTTTGAGCTGTTCACGATACCAGGCATCAAGGACTTCCTGTTTCTTTTTGTCATCTGCTCCCGGACGAACGCTTAGAATCATAGTCTTGTGTTTCAGTTCAACTGAAGGTGCTTTATCGGCTTCTTTTATTTTCAGCAGGTAACGCCTGCCCCATACATAATGACTCTCTCTATCGAGGTATTCTCTTGGGGTTTCACGTTCTTGTTCCTGTAATTTCTTTTGCTGCTGCTTTATCCAGGTGAGTTTAGAAATAGCAAAAATACGGATCTTATCAATATCCATCCTTAATGGAGCAGATATCTTAACCATACCAGATGGAGGGTAAACGCTCAGGTGAATATTCTTGATGTCCTTGAAAACCACATCTGCTTTGATCTCACCTAGCTCTATTTGTATACCCATCAATATTCCTTCTGCGCCTTAATGATGAGGAAAAGGCGTTCCACCTCTTTTTCATCTTTCAGGATATCATACAAGGCTTGCTTTATGGTTCTTTCGCGCGGTTCAATGCCTCTCCAGTCATCTGAACGTACCTTTTTTACTGCTTCATCGATCTTCAATGCCACAGCAAGAACAGGGTCATTAGAAGATGTGTATTCTGAGTAAGCTTCTGCCAGTGTACCTGAGTTGATTTCGGATGGTTTCAGATTGTTGTATATGGCCCGAAGTGCAGGACTTGTCTTGAGTTCCTGTGGTGTGTTATCCTCATGTCCGGCTTCGATCTTTGTTACCAGATCAGCAATTTGCTTCAGATACTCTTCGTATTCGATGGCTTTGGCTTTCCTGGCTGCTATGATCTCATCCAGAAGAGCTGACATCTTCTCATAGTAAGCAGGATCGTTAAGGTGTTCTTTGATTATCCTGCTGCGGACATTGTTCTCTATTGTTTCTGCAATAGCATTCTTGTTACCTTTCAAACCAGCAAGATGAGTATCAATAGCATCGTTAATACCGCTCTTTATGATAATTTCTAAGAGTGACATATTGTCAAAAGAGGATACCTTTCTGGGCTCTGCTGCTTCTATGTAGGTGTCGATGAGGTGGCGCATATCCGCTTCATATGCTTTTAGGTCAAGAGTTTCACCACTGGCCATGCGTATGATTTCGCGGACTTTGAGATAATGATCTCTCTGCTGCTTTATGCGGGTTATACCTGCTTCACTGTATCCGGCGGCTTCCAGTTCATCAGAAATATTGGCATAGGCACGAACCAGTGATGCTGTGGATTTGTATAGAGTCACTCGTTGTGTTTCACGTTCCTGCAGGTCAGTTGGGATCTCCGTGTTGCCACAGAAGTAGTGGATATGTTCCAGCTCACCTTTTGGTGGTTCAACGGGTTCGCATAGCAGGTGAAGTGTTTCTAATGCATTCTCAAGACGTTCTCTGCCTTTTTTAAGGCGGTCCTGCATGAGGATCTCAGGTTTGGCACCACCGGCACTATGATCAAGTTCGGATGAATAGACCTGGAGTGCTCCGGTTCCTTTCTCATTGATAAGGTTCTTGAAAAGGTCTTTGTAGTCCACTATGTAACCGAAATCCTTGTCATCACCGTCCAGGCGGTTTGTACGGCAGATAGCCTGGAAAAGACCGTGGTCACGCATTGATTTGTCAATATAAAGATAAGTACAGGGAGGAGCATCAAAGCCTGTGAGGAGCTTGTCTACCACAATGAGTAGCTTCATGTTTGCAGGTTCTTTGGTGAAGAGGGTCTTTGCCTGTTCCTCATAGGTCTCGGTCTTTGTCATACCGGGGAGGGAAGCAATGTCTTTGAGAAGCTCATTGTAGGTGTTGTAAATGAACTCCTTCTCGGTTTCGGTATTTGCTCCTGTATCCTCTTTTGAAATGTCCCTGGCCTGTGGATTATAGGATGTTACTACTGCACATCTGCCTTTGAAAACTGTTTTCTGGAACAGGGAGAAATATTTGCAGGCTTCGTAGATACTTGATGCCACAAGAATGGCATTGCCTCGTTCACTGGACAGACGTGGTTTGACACCGAAATCAAAAATTATATCTCTTACCATCCGGTCCATTCGGGAACTTGAACTGAGAACCTTTTGCATGGTTCCCCAGTGCTTTTTCAGTTCGTCTTTCTGCCAGTCATTGAGTCCTTTTGTCTTTGCTTCAAACCATGCATCTACTTTTTCTTCGGAGCCCAGCGTCTGATCTATATCGCGTGCTTCGTAGACAAGGTCAAGTATTACATTGTCTTCCACGGCTTCACTGAATTTGTAAGTGTGGATATAACCACCGAAGACTTCCAGGCTTGTCTCTTTGTCCTTTTTGAGCAGTGGAGTTCCTGTAAAGCCGATAAAGACCGCATTTGGCATAATCGCCTTCATGGTCTTGTTCAGCTTACCGCTTTGTGTGCGGTGGCATTCATCCACGAAGACAAAAACCTCACCAACGGTTTTACTTGGCTGGGCTTTTAATTCCTTGATGAACGTATCGAAATCATCAACACCCTTGCGACCAAATTTGTGTACAAGGGAACATATCAGACGTGGTTCTGCATGGCTTAACAAGTTCAAAAGATTCTGGCCGCTGGTAGTGCGTTTTATCTTTTCCCCGGCATCCATGAACACTCCCTTGATCTGCTTGTCCAGTTCATCACGGTCGGTGACGATCACAACCCTGGAGTTAGGATTGTTCTCCAGTATCCATTTGGCCAGCAGTACCATGACGATACTTTTACCACTGCCCTGTGTATGCCAGATTATTCCGCCTTTATGCTTCCTTACATCTCACATTCCGCAGGTATAATTCCATTTTGAACAATTTTGCATGATAGCGTTTTTCAAACATAATTAATATCAATCTTATTTTTATATATTCAGGAAAAGCTTGTTTTGGTTGCATTCTTATTGAACAAGCAGAACATATTTTCCAGAGCATATAATCAAAATCATTACCAAGCAAAATGATGAACTTTTATTGTCGACCTGCGGAATGTGAGTTACATGCTTCTGAGCTGCCTTGATACCAAAATACTGGTGTACACGTGGCAGTTTCTTGATACCACCATCAAAGAGCACGAAGTCGTACATCAGCTCGATGAGCCGGTCCTTGCGACACATCCTGATGAGATATTTATCGAGCTTGAAGCGGCTGTCATCTTCCTCATCCTCTTTCCATGTGAGGAAATACTTCTCTGGCGTGCCGATGGCTCCGTATCTCAAACCTTCGGAGTCGTTGCCTGCAAAAATGAACTGCACTGTGCTGAAGAACCATTCATTGAACTCTGGTTTCTGGTTGGTAATGCTCTGCCTTATGCCCTCACCAATGCTTACCCGGCTGTTCTTCAGTTCCAGTACTCCAACTGCAATACCGTTCACATAGAGCACTATATCCGGCCTTCGTTCACGATTACCCTTGAGTGTAACTTCCTCTGCAATGGCAAAGTCGTTCTTTTCAGGTTCCTGCCAGTTTATGAGTTGAACGCTTTCTGTTAATTCCCCAACCTCTGCCTTTACAGGAACACCATAACGCAGCAGGTTGTAGACAGCTTTGTTGTTATCATAGAGTTTCCGGCTATGGTTGTCTGCTTCCTTACGCAGTTGGTACAATGCCATACCAATCTGTTTTTTAGTATAACCATTGTTTTCCAGCCATTTACCTAGTATATCTTCCTCAATGTTGCTGTTGTTTTCCCTGTCTGTCCAGTCACCAAGGTAGCGATAACTGAGTTCATCCCGGAAGAGGGATATTATGCGATCCTGAGTGGCTCGCTCGCTTTTCCCTATCCCATTCATACTAAATATCCCCTCCATCACCAATCGATGCAGGAGCCCACACTCCATTATTTGAAAATCCAGGACCTATGATATGGCCATCATCGGGCTGCTCAGGATCTTGCCAGACATGTGCCTGGTCATACGCATAACTAAGTGAAGTAGCAAGACAAATCATCGTATCTACTACATCATCGAGGAGTTTACCGCCTTTATAACCTCCATTTTTATGCCATGTTCTTTCATTCAGCATCCAGTTAATTGTTTGATCTACCAGAATAGGCCAGAGATAGGGATTGCCGGAAGCTGAGACAAAAGAATCCAGAACATCACGTACAAGACGTGTAACCTGTTCATTGGAAAGCAGGATACCTTTCTGTTTTTTGTAGGCTTTTACGCATGTTGCTGTTGCAGAATCAGGATAATGACCCATTTGTTTAATTGCCCAGATTGCTTCTGAAGGGAAACATTCAACGACAAGCTTCTCAGCGTTCTTATCTCCATCAGTCCACAGAGAGAAGCCTCTTTCTTGTAGTCCATTCAATAATGAGTTTACTCTTGGAGCAAGTGGTGCACCTGGTTGGATATTAGGTCGCCATCCATCGTTTCCTCTTGTACTTTTCTCAAGTTCCTTGCGTTTATTGTCAAGATGGTTCTCACATGCTCGCCGCTGAACACTACCTTTTGATGGTACAGAATTCCGCAAAGGCAATCCACGATCAACCGCCTGAATTGGTGCATCGAGAGCAAAGAGGATCCTATTTTGGCCACGATGACTTTCTAACAGCTCATCAAAAGCTGCCAGTAAACATGTTGAATCGAGGTCACGATCTACAAGAGGAATTCTTAAAAGATCAAAGACAGGTTCTTTGTCTGGTGAGATGAGTACATAGCTAAGACAGTCATATTGTGAATCTTTATCATTTGCAGAACCACCAAACCATGCAATGTCCAGACCAATGCAAAGTACATTCTCAAGTTGTTGTTCCTTATTCACTGTCACAGCTCCATATGCATTCGGTGCTCATTCCAATCGAATCCTCCCGGTAAGCAGCTCCTGCATCATTCCCTGTTTGAGACTGCGGCTCTTTTCGAGTTTTTCCTCCAGCACAGCAATCTCCGTGTCCATATCTGAGAGGATAGTTGCGATGGCACTTTGTTCTTCTATAGATGGAAGAGGGATTATCATTTTTCCAATCATTTCATAACGTACAGAATCAACTGATGACTTTGCCGTCATCTGCATAATCCGATTATAGAAGTGATTACTGAAATAGAGATAGAAGAAGTAACCATTTAAAATTTGATTGAAATCTGAAATACGGTAAACGCGTTGGTGAACATCAAACCTGCCGATTATATAGTGATATATTTTTCCTGTTCCAACCCCATCTCCAGCTGTAAGAACAGCTTCTCCCTCAAAGGAGTAACTATTGATGCGTTCAACAGTTTGTGATCGCACAAAAAAAGGATATTGTCCATCATCAACATGGTCTTGAGTATTCTTTCCACCTGTGGTAATATGAGCAAGATTTTCAATGAAATCAGTACTCCAGTCTTGTGGAATAAACCCAATCTCTGACTGCTTGTACCCTTTGCTTACTTCAAACCCCTGCAGCCGCCTCTTCCCGGTCAGCAACTCCTGCATGGCACCCTGCTTGATTTGGCTTTTCTTGGCGATGAGTTGCTCCAGTGATTCGATGAGGGCATCGGTATCGGTTAGTGCTTGAGCGATGGCTTCTTGTTCTGCGAGGGTGGATGGTAGTGGAATATTATATTTTGTAATAGAAATACCTGTCAATTGTGGAATTCCTGCACTTTCTGTGAAAACTTTAACTCTGTTGTTTATATATTCAGTTAAGAAATTGGCATTTATATTTTTTTTAGGAAACAATACCAATAATCTCCCAATTGCACCAAAACCACCTTTTCGTGCAAATGCTGTACCTAACCCAACACCTCTCCCTATAATTGTTAAACTCTCTCCATTATATTCAGGAACATTGTAGAATCCATAAAGTCCTTCATTTGAAACTGTATTTGAAAAAACAGGATATTGATAAGTATCATCTTGATAAGTAGAAAAATTATCGGCATTGTTAATAAATCATAGTTATATATAATAAGAACCTATGTTCTTTATGAACTGCCCAAGATGTAAGAGTTCCAGTCATAAAAAGAATGGTATGACTGCTGGACGCCAACGCTACCAATGTCATGATTGCGGATATAACTATTCAGTAGAGCTAAAATCAACTGCATTTCCTGAGTCCGTCAAAAGGCAGGCTTTACAACTTTATCTTGAAGGACTAGGATTTCGTTCAATCGGACGTTATTTAGGAGTTAGTCACGTTTCTGTGTATAACTGGATTAAGAAATTTGGTCAAGAGTTAGAGGAATTAAAGAGCGAAAATAAGATATCGATAGTTGAACTGGATGAGATGCACACTTATATCGGAAACAAAAAAAATATTGTTGGATCTGGATTGCTGTTGATAGAAATGGAAAAAGGTTCATCGACTGCTCTTTTGGTAGCAGGGGAACGCAAACCGGACAAAAGCTCTGGAAAAAGTTAAAGAACAAAGAGATTGGAGAAGTGATGACCGATCACTGGAAGGCATATGCAGAGTTCCTTCCAGAAAAGATTCATACTCAATCAAAAGCTGAAACATATACCATTGAAGGATATAATAGTATATTCAGACACTTTCTGGCAAGATTGAGAAGAAAGACAAAGTGTTATACCAAGAGTCTTGAAATGTTAAAATACTCTGTTCTTCTCTTAATGAAATACAGGAATAAAGAGATAGATATGTTTAATTAACAATGCCAAATTATCTTCTTTTAAATCCCTACCTACTGATATCGAAACAATATCTCCTATTGACTTGACGTCCCAATCTTCCGGTATCACTCCCACTTCAGTGTGCTTATACCCAGCCGGAACACTCTCAACAGCACACTCAGAACTCATGCGTACTTGCCTCCAATTCGTCCTCTATCTTCTCCAGTTGTGCCTTCAATTCTGCCTTTGACGGGAGATAAAGCTGGTATTTCGGGGCGAAGATGTTGGCTTTCTCTGGCAGGGTAAGCTCCACAAGTGCGTCATTCTTGCGGCGGCAGAGGACAATACCGATGGTTGGGAGTTCATCATCGGTCTTTACATGGCGATCAAAGTAATTCACATACATCTGCATCTGGCCAAGATCCTGATGGGTGAGCTTGTCACGTTTCAGGTCGATAAGCACATAGCAGCGCAGAAGCCTGTTGTAGAATACAAGGTCAATGTAGAAATGGTCGTTATCAAAAGTGAAACGTTTCTGGCGACCCTCGAAAAGGAACCCCTTCCCAAGCTCCAGCAGGAACGTTTCCAGCCTGTCGATGATAGCAGACTCCAGCTCGTTCTCAGACCAGCAGGGCCTTTCCTCAAGTCCGAGGAATTCCAGCACCAGTGGATTTTTGATAAGGTCTGCCGCCTTCTCCACCACAAGTCCCTCTTCAGCAAGCCTGCGTATCTCTTCCTTGTTTCGACTAAGAGCCAGTCGTTCATAAAGCGAACTTGATATCTGCCGTTCCAGCTCACGCACACTCCAGTGGTTCTGCCTGGCCTCAATCTCATAGAACCGGCGTTCATCAGCATTTTCAACCGTCATCAAAGTCACATAATGCGACCAGCCAAGAGTAAAACGACCAAGTAACTCCGTCACAACATTCTGCCATACATCTGCTTTTAAAAGACTAGCTTCAGAAATCGCAGAAACCGTCTGCGGTATTGCCAGATTACCTTCCAGCGGGAGTTCTGTTTTATCGATCCCGAATTGCGCAGACATTGTCTGCGAAATCTTTCTCTGCATCAGGTAGAACTTACGACACTGTTCCAGAGTCCTGGCAGAAAAACCCCGTCCAAGTTGTTCTCCAAGTTCACCGGACAACTGCTTGACCAGACCAGCACCATACTCTGCCCTGTCAGATCCATTCTGCTCATACTCGACTATATACCATCCAAAAAGCCAGTTGCGTATCACCAGATGTATATCCACAGAGCGTCCTGCACGCCTCTGCATCTCCTGATGGGTCTGCGTACAGAGGTCTACCAGTTGCTTAAAACCGTAATCATTATCCATACTCATAACCTGAACCCCATCCTCTCCAGATGCTCATTCACCTTAGCCTCCAGCTCAGCCACACGTTCGGTCATCTGTGGCAACGGAGTTTCATACCTCTCTGCCAGCTCCTTCACACGCTGAGTAAGAGACTGACTAATACGGTCCATCTCTCCATGAATAGCGGCATCAAGTGTAGAGAGCCATTTATCATCCACAACTAGCGACCTGACATCATCCTCGGTCAGTTTTGGATAGTAAGCATAAGTCTTTGAATCCAGAGAAGTTTCTGCATCCTTGACTTTCTTCTTCAGGTTAGCTTCATCATTGGCAAGTTTCAGCCATTCTTTAAGAACAGCAGCTTCGTCCTTTGCCTCCCTGTCACCTTTGATCTCCTTCAGCCGGGCAGTAACGTTGGCCTTGTTAACCTTTTCAAGTTCAGAGAAAGCACCCTCATCACCACCCTGCTCTTCCTCAAGTTCAGTCCTGCTGGCAGTGACACTATCCAGCTCGGCTGTAATCTCGTCAATAAGCTCCTGCTCTCTGGCAAAGTATCGAGCCACGATAAGTTCCTTTGGAACAAGGTCACATGTCCAGCCTTTGTCCTTCTCCTTGCCTTTCTTGTCCTTTTCGATAATGCGATATGTTTCAGCCTTCCAGCCATCAACAGAGATCATATAGCAGTCATCCTGCATGGTCTCAGACCAGTAATCCATCAGGTGCTGGTACACATCATAGTGATTAATAAGCGGCTTACCTGAGTAGTGTGCAAGCAGATCCTCGGAGAGTTCGGCTATAATCTCCTTGGGGTGACTTTCGACTTCCAGCTGCTTCAGTCTGGCAGATGTTCCCTCTCTCCACTGCGTAAAGTGTTCATTCATTCCATCAATAAAAGCAGCAAACTCCGGGTGCTCATAGATCGTGAATTTGATAGCTGATTTATCCACAGTAAGCTCCAGATAACCAGATCGCATCTCCCTGAGCAAAGCCTCCTGAAGCTGCGGACAGACCTCCCAGTAACGTTTGAGAGCATCAATATCAGCACATGGAATTCCTCCATGCAAGTGTCCTTCAATATCCTGGAGATCCTCAGCCTCCTGTGTGTCAATATAGCGTGGAAGGTTCAGGTTGAACTCGTTCTTCTCAATCTCATCAAGGCTTACCATCCGTGAATATTTCAAAACCTCAGTCTGCTTTGTGAAAACGTCAACGATCTTGTGAATATCCTGGGAACGAAGGCGGTTCTTGGGTCCATCCTTCATGAAACCTGCACTTGCATCTATCATGAAGATACCCTTACGCGCATGAGCATTCTCCTTATCAATAACAATAATGCAGGCAGGAATGCCAGTACCATAGAAAAGGTTTGCAGGAAGACCGATAATACCCTTGATATAGCCCTTCTGTACAAGATTCCGGCGAATATCAGCTTCCGCATTACCACGGAAAAGCACACCATGAGGCAGGATACAGGCCCCTTTACCAGTGCTCTTGAGAGAACGGACAATATGCAGCAGGTAAGCATAATCTCCCTGCTTGGCTGGCGGAACACCAAAAGGCTTGAAACGCTCATATTTATCTTTTAATGGTTCAAGTCCGGTACTCCAGCGTTTATCACTGAAAGGTGGATTAGCCACAACATAATCAAAGGTCTTGAGCGTCTCTCCATCCTTAAATTCAGGGGTAGTCAGCGTATTACCCTGAGCAATGAGAGCCTCAGGGTTGTTGTGCAAGATCATATTCATGCGGGCTAAACCGGATGTTGCAGAGTCTTTTTCCTGACCGTAGAGGGTAATCTTTGTTCTTGCCTCGTCTGCAACCTTCAAAAGCAGTGAACCAGAGCCACATGTTGGGTCATAAGCAGTGGTTGAGCTTGTTGTTTCTGCCAGACGGATGCCAAGTATCTGTGCTATGATACGGCTGACCTCGGCTGGTGTATAGAACTGGCCTTTGCTTTTACCACTCTCAGTTGCAAAGTGCCTCATGAGATACTCGTACGCATCTCCAAGAATATCATCTCCTTCCGCACGGTTTTTGGAGAAATCAAGAGCATGATTCTCAAATATGGCTATGAGATTGGTAAGCCTGTCCACCTGTTCCTTGCCGCTTCCAAGTTTATTGGTATCGTTGAAATCCGGCATGTTGGACAGCTTGTTTGCGTTAATCAGAGGGGCGATTATCTTCTTGTTGATCTGGTCGCCAATATCCGGTTTGCCTTTGAGTGCTACCATATCCTTAAAGCTTGCACCAGATGGGATACTGATGGGAGCATAGGGCATATCAGCGTATTTGTCACTGACGTATTTGATGAAAAGAAGAACGAGTACATAGTCTTTGTACTGGCTGGCGTCCATTCCACCACGGAGTTCGTCACAGCTGGACCAGAGGGATGAGTAGAGTTCGGATTTTTTTAGTGCCATTTGATCACCAGGCTCTCATTAAAGGATTATCTACGGTTTCAACTATATCACAAGCGAAAATAGGAATCAGGAATACGTTATTATCTCTCATGCTGTAACCTGAGTGCATATTACAGAGCAATATGTTATTAAAATGATGATGCATCTTACTTTCAGAGATACATTATAATTTTCTTATGAAGTATCTTCGTTAAACTATAAAAGATTTATTTTTTGCTTTGAATTGTTATTATTTGATAAAAACAAAGTATATGGGATTTATACTTTCTAAGGTTACTAAATCTAAAGAAGATTTTTATATCTACTTACTACTAGTTCCACAACTCATATATAAATACAAACCTATTTTTTATTGTAGGCTTTTAATCATGTTGTCAGCCTTCAACATCAACATTTCCTAGTTAACAGAAGCCAATTTAAGAATCATGATCACACAAACTTTGATTAAATATATGTATCATGAGGCATTACTGTAGTATTGTGAAAAGGTGAGGCTTTGGACCCTCGTTGCAGGGCTGCCCCCTCAGCGTCTGAATACTTTTTTGATTTGTACTAATTGCCGTTAGTATCCTTCATATCCTGTAACTATCATTCTTGGTTGTTTCTCCTTGCTCTTTCTCCATTTTCACTCAGATACGTAGTCGATTACCAGTGCTCTTGTTTTGATTTCTGATTTTTGTGCTAGGCAACGACAATCCTTCCAATCTCGCATTTGGATAATAAGCAAACCATTTTCCCGTTTTTCGATTGTAGGAATAAAGGTTCAAAGGCATACAAAAGGTCTATAGAATAATTTAAAAAAAAAACAATGAGACATAAAACCGTTGTCATTTCTGCATAACTAAAACAACACAACCATCCGTCGCAGGCAGCACTACCCATAACAATTACCGCAAACAGAACTGACCACTTTTGAGTGGAATTTTCATGAGAATAAACTCAATTTCTTTGTTAATTTATCGATTTCTTCACTCTTCATGGGGAAAAAACCCAATGCTGTAATTGTCCCAGGTTCTACTTCTGTCCTCCCAGCATCGCGTATAACTTCACAGATATATCCATCGTCAATTGCTTTGTCTCTGAAGTTTAACAATTTTTTCCGGTTCTTGATCTTCAAAACAACTTTTTTTTGTTGCTTGCCATCATCGAACCATTCCTTAATATCATCAAGAAGGTCCAGATTTTTGAGGATTGGAGTTATAGATGCATGTGCAATTTGAACTCCAAGTTTTCCAGGGGACATCTCTACATCTTCAGGTATTACTATTACTTGTTTATATTCCCACATGTTTCTTCACGTTTTGATTTAATATGCTCATAATCATTTACAATTCTGCTTTTAAACAAAATGATATTTCAGTAATATAAGATACGCTTCATATCTTTATCTATTTTACATGTAGAAATCATCCACATATTAAAAGGTCAAATGATTAAATTCTTCTATTTTTAACAAGCCGCCAGTAGTGATAACCTAAAGATGTTAATCTACAAGATTTAGATTCCATTGCAGCAAAGTACATATACTCGGCATCAACTGGGACTACTAATCCTACACTTTGTAATTTTTGCAGATTCTTGAAGACAGCAATATTATCTGGGATTGCATATGGCTCTATAACGATGTGTTCAACATCTTTCATATTTGTATCTTCATAGGATGGATCTAGTTTAAATTCATCTTGAGGATTTGGAAAATATTCCACTATTTTTCGAAGTATCTCCAGTGATACTTGCGGGGTTACAGTACGTAATGAAGTAAATCTGGTAACATTTGTTTTAAATACTGGTCTTTGCTCCCAAGCACCTAGTGCTTGATCTATATAAGCATATACCCCTCCTGGCGAAACATGTCCCCTTATATCTGCTGCTCCACCCTGAAGTGCATTTATAAGAAGAGTAGTAAATACTCCATGACCTTTGAATTCTATCGATGGTTCACCATCAAGACATGCAGTTAAAATAGTCACACCTTCTTTCAACTGTGCTGTTCCTCCACCAATAACTGGCGTTCCAAAAGCACCTGAATGGCAACAATCGAGAATAATAATTTTATCTTTAGATTTTGATTGATTGGCTAGAACCAATATTTCATCCATTGAAATGCCTTCATCATATTTCGCATAGTCAGGCGTAACTAAGTAACCTCCAATTTCATTTAAGAAACCGTGCCCTGAAAAGTACAATAAAACAGTGTCACTGTTTCCAGAAAAAAGTTCAGAAATCATTGTTTTTAATTCTGATTTTGTTTTAACATCTGTTTCAATCCTTACGTCAAAATTCGGAGAGCCATCTCCATGAGTTTCAAGAATCGTAGCGATGGCGGAAGCATCATTAATGCAACCATAAAGTGGAACTGCTGGATAATTATTTATTCCGACAATTAATGCTTTTTTCATTTTAATCAGCTCTATGATAATTCTTTTATTGCTGAGACTATGGATTCAGAATTCCATTTTACGATTTTATCTGCATTCTCTTTCACAATTATAGATGTTTTTTGAGAGCCCCACGGTTCTATTGCAATGATCTTTTTAGGAGTTGAGAAACCATTTTTTGCAATATCAATCTCTTTCTGTATCCATTTACTATGTGAAGAATATACGCCAGCTAAAATAATTACAACATGACATTGAGATACTTTATTAGCAATTGCTTCATGCAACTCTCGATCAGTTCCATTAGTATGTACTGGATCACTCTTTGGTACAGAATAATTAGTGTATGAGAAGTTTTGACGGTTGTTAAGAAGATACACCAATTTCTCATACGCATCACTATAATTCCAGGAATGACTTATAAAAAGTCTGTGATTTTTTGACATATTAACACCATTGAGTATTAGATTTATTTGCTACATATTAAATATTACTTAAGCAGTGTGAAAGTATTAAAAAAGAATTGACTTTTTTTGCTCCTGTTTCCAGTAAAATACCAAGCTATTGATTGCCAATCAACTAATTACTATGATATTTTAGAGAATCATGATAAAAAAATGGTATGAATAACATATCACAAAAAGACATGCTTTTTATGTATATTATTCAGAGTTATCAGGATTTGTTTTTAAATTAATTATATTCTCCCCTTTTACGTATAATTCTCCTAATTCAGTTCTTTGAATTATTATATTTTTTCCTGATTTTTTAGTATCTACAAGGCCATATGTTTTAAGTTGCTTAATATGATGATTTAATCGTGATCTTTCACGGCTTAGATTTTCAGGATTCAATTTGTTTTTCATTCTTAGAATCAATTCATCTTGTGAATTTGCTATCTCATTAAGAGCTTCAAGTACTTCCATTGATTCTCTTCTAAATTGCTTAATCGGAAAATGTGGAATAGTAAGAATATTTTTAAGAATATATCCCTCCTCAACAGAAGATTCAGGAATATCGGTATAAATGTCGGTTTCGGAAACTAAAGCAGCAAAATAACAAGCTATCCCTTGGTTACGAAGTCCACCAGAAATATTTAACATAACTTTATTATTAGCAATGACTTCTTTTTTAATAAGTTCAATTATATCAAGAGCAGCTTTCATTAGGTTGTCTCTTTCCACAGTCTGTCTTTCAACCATAATTCCTATAAATGATTCTTCTATCTCAGTTATGGCAGTTTCTACTTTCTCTTTCTTTTCATCATCGTGATGCCGTAGTATTATGATTTTGTGTACTGGATACTGACGTATGCTTGCTATTATTTTTTCAGAATGAAAGCCTACAGGTGCGATATGGACTGTTTTTTTAGCATCTTGCATATTCAACATGTATTCTATTTGTTATAGTTATATCTTTTTGTCAAACATTTACTAATCAATCAAATTCAAACTAATGAACAAACAAAAGTTTTAAGTATAATTCATTCTATTATCTCACATTCCGCAGGTATAATTCCATTTTGAACAATTTTGCATGATAGCGTTTTTCAAACATAATTAATATCAATCTTATTTTTATATATTCAGGAAAAGCTTGTTTTGGTTGCATT